>Ga0209092_10002985_pt1 | contig 15084 bp, 22 predicted proteins | sample FraStrMetagenome_FD_187446 | JGI IMG/M metagenome (GOLD analysis project Ga0209092, IMG submission 187446) | Marine eukaryotic phytoplankton communities from Arctic Ocean - Fram Strait ARC3M Metagenome (SPAdes) (version 2) | ecosystem: Environmental > Aquatic > Marine > Oceanic | place: Fram...
TCTTCCCCAACATACTGCTGTATGAATAGGGTATCTATATCAGTCCTTCCAGATAACGAAGTTTGAAGTGTAGCCATAGCAGCATTCGCTGTAGGCATATCATCTTCAATGGTAGAGTCTACTACATCTACAGGCTCATTATCCACTAATTTCGTGTATCCTACTTGTATCATACTGTGTTCTCCACATGCCCATATAGCCCAGTTACCGCCGTGCTTAAATTAGTTGTACTAGAAACATGGTCAAATTGTATTCTAAGGTCAGTAGCGGTTGTTGACCTACCAAAAGTAGCCATCAATGGAAGCTCTACAGTTTGGTATGCTGTGGTAGACCCTATCGTAAGGTATTGATTATTAAACCCTTGGTTAGACACATAAGTGCCGGGACTAACAAAAGCGGTGGGGCTATAAAACACTTCTACCCCATTATATACTGTAGTAGCATCTGGAAACTTTACTACCCTAAAGAAAGTTTTGTCGCTTGCGAAATCATAGTAAACCGCTACCAGAGAACCTGCGTTTGCGCCCGTAACACTAGTTGCAAAATTACCACGGTTACTACAAATTATAGATGTTTTATCGCCACTAACCGTATACCACGCGTGGTAAGAACTCGGACTAGACACAAAAGTTGCTGTGCCTAAAGAAGTCCCGCCCACAGTTTTTGACTTCATTTGCGTAAGAACTTTCCACTGATGATTTTCTTTAACCGCACTACTACTACTGTTATAAAACCTAACCTGTATTGATGCAGATAACGATTGGGTAGCTTCAACGCCTCCTGCAGGTGCCGGTATAGAAAAAGTAAGTACAGTAACTGCCGCCGTAGTGCTTATAGTCTGAGAGAAATTATTGCTGAAAGTATGCTTGCTACTAAACGGCCCTGTTATTTTTGCAGAAGTTACAGCGTCATCGGCTATCCTGTCTGTAACTACAGCACCGTCTGCAATCGTTAAGGCTGTAGCTCCTGTAACTTCTCCTGAGTGAGTAGCATTAGTTACTTTAGCTGAGTTGGCTGAAATAGCAGAGTTTATCGCATTTGCAAGTTTTGCATCTGTTACAGCGTCATCCTCTATTTGTGCTGTGGCTATCTCGCCTGTCAAAGCACCTGCAGGGTATGCCGTAGCATCACTTAAATTGAATGCAGGGGTAGCATCTGTGCCCCCAAGAGACAGTTGAACACCACCATAAGAGACAGTGGAATTAGATAATTTTGCATTTGCTATACTCCCAGCTAGTTGCGCGTTTGTAATAGTACCTACAAGGCTAGATGTAGGATACCCAGTAGCAGCTGACAGGTTAAACGCTGGTGTAGCATCAGACTCACCTAGTGCTAACGTAACACCACCAAAAGACACTGTAGAGTTTTCTAACTTACTATTAGGTATAGAACCATCAATTATGTCACTGGTATCAAATTGTAACGCTTGCGCTACTGCACCGTCTAAGTTTGCAAAGTAATACCTAAGTACGGCATTATGCTGACTCTGCCACTGCATATTGTACTCTGCTGGCGGATTCGGCAACGCGGGGGCATGAAATATCTTTTGCGAGTCTCTTATTTTTGTAGCCATTAGCTACCTCGTCTACCATCAGGGCGTATGTTTAGTCTAGGGGTACCCAACTGCCACGTAACCCCCGTGGTATCATTGTTTGCTACCCTCAACGACATTTGCCTACCCCGCACTCTTATATCAAGTTTATCGGTGTATAAGTCTACATTAGATTGAGATGTAGAGGTTCCCGCAGAGTTTCCACCCTCAGATAACGGTGCATTGTCCCCAGAACCCGGCTCACTGGAAGCATTTAAAGTAAAAGTTACATTCGCAGAACCCGCTGTAGTGCCCAAAAAAGATACGTCGGGGATTACTTTGTCCACAAAACTAAAACTATTGCCCGACTCTATACCAAATTGCCCCGATTGTATAAACGCAGATATTCCTTCTGTGGTAGCTCCTTCTACGTCATCTACACCATTCTCGTGTTCAACTAAGTTATTACTTCCGGTAGCGGCTATAGGGTGATTATTTATAGGAGAGTCCAACCACGCAGATCGGCTAAGCGTGCCATAGTACCATACATCTTCTAAATAATTGTACACTACATACTTATCTGGAACACTCTGCTCAGAGGAACAATAAAACCACCACACTTCATGGAACTCCTCAACCGTACCAGCAAACACCTGTCCATATTGCCCGTCGTTAAGGTCGTCAAATATATACTTACGCACATCACATTGTAGAGGTTGCACGTTACCATCGTACTTATAAAACTTCCCTATTCCCATCCAATACGCGACTCCGTTGGCGTACGCAACGGCCTTCGATGAAGCTATGGACGTGTTCGACCCAACCAACTGAGAACCCCACACTACTGGCGCTCCAACATACTGTAACGAGTACACAGCAGAATCGGTGAAAACCAATATTTCTTGCCGTGACTGAATAGCGGAAATTATTTCTGTGCCTTGTGATAGCGTTATGTCTCCCGCTTGGTTAGTTGAACGTGGTCGCCAATCAAACATATCTTCTTGGTCTGACCAACGAATTAACATAGGGTTTTTTGTAATTACATCAAATGGGTTTGTACCAAAACAAAATACGAATCTACTCGCGTCAGAGACCATTAACATATCTTGGACTACAGGTACATTTGCAGATAACTCATATTGGGCTTGGGGAGTGCCTCCACCAGTAGCGGTACCACTAGCTGCAGTAGCGACCGCGATTGTATAAGTATTAGCACCAGAATCTACTGTTAGGATCTCAAACCTGTCATTAAAATCTGCTGCGGGAACGCCACCTATGGTACTTAAAATCCCAAGAAAAGTTACGTGTTGTCCTACTTCGTATACCCGAAGTCCTGTAGCATCGGTTACTGTTACGGTTTTAGACCCACTAGCTGTAGTGAAAGGGTTAGAGGCTAAAGATATAGCCGCACCGTTATTTACACTCTTTACCGGAACGCCTCTAGTGCTAAGTCCATTTGTGGCATCCCAATAAAACATCTCGCCCCCTCTAGGGCCAAATATCAAGTCTTCACCAAAATTAGCTTGGTTATATGTACGTAGACTTTCTGAGCCCGCATTGCCTTGGTTCCAACCCCCACCATCAAAAAAGTTAGAACTATACCCATCAGTAGGTATGACTTGTCCCGGCCCTGTGTTTATCTGGTACTTAGCGGTAACGCTACCCCCAGCAGTGGCTACGCTAGTGGCTGAAGTCGCCACAGTTATTTTATAGGAGTTAGCGTCAACTACTGTGGTTATGGCGTGTTCTTTGTTTAAGTTATCTGCAGGTATTCCCCCCACAGCACCAGAACCAGAAAAAGTTACGTAGTCTCCAGCAAGCGCCCCATGCCCAACATCTGCTACAAGTACTACTTTTTCAGTGCCGCCAGTTGTATTTGTAGTAAAAGGGTTAGTTAGGCTAGCTGTTTCTCGTATTGGAGTTATGTCCGTGTAATCTCCACCAGATTCAATATAAAACTTTACGTTAGTCCCTACTCCGGTGTACTTAACATAGTCTAAATCTGTCCACTGATGCAACGAACGAGCAACACCCAGATACGTGTTATCACTTATTTTTTGCCAGCCGCCAATTTTCTCAGGGTAGCCCTGACGAAAACGAACCTTGTCGCAGTCATTCCAACCAAGCTCGTTGGTATACTTAGTTACCTCACGGTTAATCCCGGGCTCAAACTGGAGTTTTATAAGTGGCATATTAGTACTTCCAAGCTACTGGGGTAGTCTCTCGCGTGTCAACATGTACAAAACCTTTAGCAACCCCAATACCATTGAAGCCCATAATAGAAGCGTTACGTATAATAGACATACGCTGTGCACCACCCGTTACTTTAATGTCAACAGCAATACCCTGTGCATGTGTTCCTGCAGGTTTGCCACTAAAGATTTTTGCCGCTTCTATGCTATGTTTAGGCGATCTGTACCCACTAGTTACAATAAATGGAAACCCACACACCTCACGCAGTGCATCAAGTTTCTGTAAGAAGTCAGGACACATCTCATTTTCACCAGTTTCCTGACAGTTAAAATCTTCTACTTTAAAATACTTTAAACTCATTTTCTTAGACTCATTAGTTTAGAAACACCTTTAACACCAAAGCTACTTGATATGGCTATAAACAGCAAGTATTGGTACCACTCAGGCAATCCAGCTAGCGCCACAAAACCCTGCTGTACTCTATCTATAACTGTTGTATCGTTAGCCACAATAGCATACCCAATCATAAAGATGGGCACTGAAAGTACAATAGTCCAAAATTCGTCTTTCCAGCTATGTGCAGAAGCATCAGCCATTTTAGCTTCCCAGTCACCATCGTTCTCAATGACCTTCATTTTGGCTTGATGTTTAGCTTGTTTCTCTTCCGCTTTGTTTTTTAGGTAGCCCCCAGCTATATTAGCTATAGGGCCTATAAGATGTTGTAACATATATACCTCACTTTAGGGGGTTGTATAACTCGTCCATACCGTCCCACAAATCTTGTATTTCACGCTTTAAAACCTTTATGTCACCTTCAAAGTTCTCTACCGCCTTAACAACAATCTCTGCTTTCTGGACAACAGTTTGCATCTCTGTTACTGACTTCTCTACATCAGTAACTTGTTGTTTTATAAGTAGTAAACCGGATTGTTGGTCTTTAATAACTATTAAATTAGTGCCTAATTCTGCTAGTTTGCCCTGCAGCTTAGATACATCATTAGCTTCTAATTCTTGCTTTATCAGCAATACTTCTTCTTCTAAAGGCACTATATTCGGTATTTGTACGGCTTCTACAGCCTCTAGTCTAGAGTACAAACTACTTGCAGTCCATACCCCACCACCAATAGTAGAGCCAATAGCTAATACTACAGCAATCCAAGCCCCTTTAAACGTCTGACCACCAATCGTCAGTTCGCTAGACTCAAGGCTCATAATTACAATCCCCGTACATAAAGCAGTTATATCCTTGTGCAGTAGGGCCAGTTAAGTAAAACTCAGACTCTTGACCTGCAACTAATATTTCCGCTTGTGTAGCGTATACATCTAGACCAAAGTTATCATTACCATTTAAAAATACCGCTGTAGCGTTGTTAGTGCCCGACCACTGCACGCTTACCCACTGGTTGTTAGCTGAATACGTAACTGTAGCTTGCTCCGCAGTAGAATTGTTATTCTCTGCACCCTGCTGTAGGAAATCTACTGCCGCAGTGTTTTCGGCAACCGCAATAAATGCCGTAGCGTTGTTAGCATGGGTCTCAATGTCATCTATAGACTGGTTATACTCAGTGACTTCTTCTTGACTAATAGTTAGCACTTCTTGGTTGTTAGACACAAATTCTTGTACGGCAGCTTCTTCATCTGGGGTAGCCGCTGTCTCTGCCAGCTCAGCTACTTCTACAACCTGCACCATCTCCACAACTGCTTCAGTAAACGTGTTAATAGCCGTATCCATAAGCTCTAGCTCGTCCATAGCACGTTCGTTTAGGACAGCGCGGACATCGCCATAAGGCATGTAACTAGCCATATTAGAAAGAGCATCATTGTATGCTTGAATCTGTTGTGAGGTAATATGCGCGGACTCTGAAACACTGCCGTCAGACATAGAAGTACCAAGATGAGAATACTCAGTGGCAGCACCAACATACGCAATACCTCTATCAATTTGGTCTACAAGAGCAGACGACGTGTTAACTAAGTTATCTAACTCACTGGAGGGAGCTGCGGTACTTAGCGCTAATAGAGGTAAAATCATCATCTTCTTCTTCAACATCGCTCTCTCCTATTTTAAGTATTGTATTATACCACTCTTTAGTTTTTTTGCCGTAATCCGGGATGTAAGTTTTGGGGTTTTGTTTCATCATAAGAAACGCCCGCTTACCAACTATAAGTTTACCATTAGATAGTATAGGACATGGAGTACCAGAAATGAACATAGATTTCCACACATCTACTGACTGACACATCCTAGCTACAGCAGCTACTTTCATGTTTAAATCAGATAGTACTTTTGCATCTCTACGCCTATTACACTCTGGGTCTACGTTATACCCACCACTACTAAATCCTACACCTACGGTCTGCAGTGAACCACCTGTACCTTTCAAACAAGTATCCATGCCATTAGACATGTAACTAGGACTTATGGCGCTACCTACAGGTATTTCCGAAGAAGACCCCGCACCATTGTAAGTATTAGATACTGAGTCATCTTTAGTACTATTATTACTATTAGCTACGCTATTCTCACCGTGGTAGGTGTTAAGGCTACCTTCTTGGTTGTTAGCGTGTACATTTACAGCAAATAGCCATAGCAGTAAGATCTTAGAGTATGTTCTGAGCAATTGCATCTGCCCCTAGAATCACCGGAAAAAGAAGCCATAATAAACGTTCTATGTTCCTAAACTTATGCATACCCTGATCTAAACGCTTGTCAACGGTGTCTAGTTGGAACTGTATGTTCTTCATACGCTGAGCACATTCGCGCTCATGGGCTTCGAGTTTAAGCATAGCTACACTATGATTATCATCCATTAGATAGGTCTCGTTATGTTTGTTTGGTCTACTTGTAATGAGTAAAAGTTATACTCGCCGTCATACCCCAGCCTGTTGGTAGTCATTCTTACCCTTATGTCCACATCACCTGCCGAACCATTTGGCGCAAGGCGTAGTTTTGGTAACTGTATGCTTTTTCTAGTATCAATTACGTCATCAGTGGCATCATCTACGGAAGGAGAAACATAATTAGATATGTCAAAAGTTACCATATTGTCCGTAACATACAGTCTCGATATGTTTTCTGGGTTTGCTACGACGTACGACCCCGGGCTCAAGAACCCAGAAGCGCTTATGAATACCGTTGCACCTGTACTACCGAATATGCCCGTAGCTCCCAAACCACTATCATAGAAAATACTAGTCCTGTTAGTAGTGGGGTTATAGGTAGCATTTGTGACTGGCTTTTTGTTTGCTCCCGCGGCGCTAGTACCTATGCTGGTAAACGAATCAATAAGATGAGTAAGGTCTCCATTTATTTCTACTTTCTTGTAATAAGAAGAAGCGTCTCCACTAGCGGCTACGTCTGCTACTGTAACGGTTCCAATTGAGGTTCCTGTGGCCGATTTTGATACTCGTTCTACCACCACCCAAGCATTGATGCGTCGGGCCTTAACGCCGGGGCCCCAACCTTCACGAATAAGTTGCCCATTTATATTGAGATCTAACTCTTGCGCTACTGTCCTAGAGTTACCATAAAGTCTAAACTCTGCTATGGTTTCAACCGCGCTTCCGGGGCCTATTGTTTGGTAAGGTAAGGCATCGCCCGTTATAGTCTCACTGTTAGCCCACGGCTTTATTATTTCTGTTCTACGTATAGAACCTGTAGCATCAGCATACGCTTTAATTGACTGTTGAGTAGCTAAAGCTATAGAAGAATTAGAAGCCATGTCGTCTTCGTCTTTGATATCCGCGACAACAACGCTACTACTAGAATTTACTTTAAGGAGTTCGGTAGTTACCTGACCTGATACTGTAGTATTAGTGGCACTAAAACTTACACTATGGTTGTCTTGCTCAACAACATTAGTACCATCACAAGCTACAGAAAGTTGTTTTGCCGTAGGAATAGTAATGCCCGTACCACTAGGGGTTTTAACTAAAACATTATGGCCAGTCTCGTTAATAACGCAATACAGTTTGGTCTTTGCAGGTACAACTACTGTGGCTGTAGCGCCACTTATTTGCCCACCAGTATCAGTACAATGTAATATAGCTCCCCTAGCTTCAGAACTAGCGCCATTGCTTTCTGTTAACGTGTGAGAGTCTCCAGACCAAGTATTGATAGTAGACTTACCCACGATAGCCTCTTCAACCATAGCGGTTGTGCGGTCATTTATAGTTGAGCCCCAACCAGTGTCACCGGTAGCAGGTTTAGCTAAGCCTAAGTTAGATGTATAAGTTGTAGTCATTATGTAATCCTTATCAATGCTGTAGACGCTGTACTAGCTGGCATAGCCACCGTAAACGTGCTGTTATTACTTGTTTTATTATCACCAAAGTCTAAGACCATTACAGCCCTGTCACCGTTAGTGTCGTTATATATCAACGCCCCACGAGCAGTAAAACTACTACTTGCCCACGTAGCATTAGAAAAAGTTACAAACCCTACACCATCCCCACTAGACGGGGTTACTGTTGTTAAAGCCTCACCAGCAGTTACATACCCATTGCCATTAGCTACTTCGTTGTCTGTAGTATATACCGTAGTATCAGCGTTCAAATTAGCGGTATCCGTGTACAAAGCAATCTTGAAAGAATTAGAACCAAACACATGTAGCCCTTCTAGTAGCTCTTTCTTAAATGATGTACATACTGTTTGTGTTATAGCCATTGATTAGCCCTGTCTCTGTGGTGGTTGTGCTGGAGCAGGTACAGTCAAAGGCTGCGCCGGCACTGCTTTAGGGCGATATGAATCTGCGCCTAGAAGATTTACTGCGCCTACTACTTGCTGCACAGCCAGTACAAACTGTTGGTCATACAATTGAATTATATCTTGCTCGGCTTTCATAAATCTTGCCGCTTCTACTAGAGTAGCGTTTAACAACGCTGAGTCGTAGTTTGTACCTAGCCAAGGTTGTTCTTCGTCTCCATCAGTGTCTACTATAGAACGTGGGTGATATTGGTACTCTACGTCTACAGTAATACTTGCGTTCCACTTAGGTGCAACGATAATAGTCATACGACTAGCTTCTTGGTTAGTTGTGGCATCAGAATCTAACGCGTAATATTTTACTTCTGGTTCATCCACAGTAGCTTCTTGTGAGGATAAAGGGTATGCCTCCAACAAAAAGTCATAATCTTTAGAGACTAACGCTTTGCGATTTACCGTAGTGTTATCAGTCTTCTGTACAACGCTATGGATGTACAAAACGTCTGCCGGTAAGGATAGGCCCGAACTAGCATTAAATGTCGCAGCGGATGTTTTCTTCATTATGGGTAGGTCTTTAATAAACCCATAGATCTTCTGCTCAGCTTGTTTCGTAAACATAGATAGCTGAGCATCAGTAAAAGACATCTCAGTAATGTCTTGCACGTTAGTCTTTAATTCTGCGTATGTCATAGCCATATTATTCTACCGTCACCGTAACTGTTCCTGTTTTAACTTCCATAGCCATGTTAGGCCCTGTACCCACTGGGTTCCAACCCCAGTCTACCGCTCGACTACTGGTATCAGATGAATCAGCACTTAAACTCTGGTCTGGGCGCGGGTTGCGTAATGCTTGTGGATCGTTTACAGGATACTCACCCTGCATATTTTGTGGGTGATCTTTGTCCCAACATGACCTACAAGCCAGTAAACTAGTGCCCTGACGCTTGACTATTACTTCCTTCATATCTCGTAACTTAGTACGAAATCCACATATATCACAGAAGCCAAACGCTTTTTTACCAGAGGCAAACTTCTTCATTAGGGGTACCCAATACGCGGTACAAACCTAGCTGAAGTCTTATCTCTATCTTCACCAGCAGCTAATGCAAACTGCTCGTCATAAATTTGTTTTAACATTACTACCCTATCAGACAATTCGGGAGTCTTCATAGCAATATAATACGCTAACCCAGCCACTAGACAAGGTAAAAATCTAAAGGGCATGTCAGCGTCAAATGCGCCTTCACCTGCATCGTCTATGCGCTTTAGGTAGTAATACTTTAAAGTATACGTATTATCTTTATCTGGTACAGGCCACACATTAGCTACCGGTGCACCTATGCCTCTATCAATCCAAACCTGAGAAGGTCTACCCTGTGTTAACTTGTTAGGAATACCGCTGTAGGTACTCACACTGACACGTGTTAGGGGGAGATCATTTTGTTGTGCTTGCACCCCGTCGTTAGTCCGTATGTTTTGTTCTATAACATCTATCACATCACTAGCTAACGTATATTGAGTTGTGCCTTTAGTTAGTGCTACTGACGTTGCTTCTTTGATAGTCCACAAGTTAATACCACGATTTGCCCACTCAATAGTAAGCAAGTTCATAGAGCGTCTAGCTGTTCTTAGGTCATAACCAGAACGCATCTCACGTCCGGCACGCTCCCACGCTTCCTCAGCGATCTCTGGGAAGTCCATGTTAAATGATGTAGTACCTGATGTAGCCATTACTTACCTACCTTCTTCATAGCTGTTTTATGCGAGTCACTAAAACTAGCGCCTTTTTTCATGTCTTTCTTCATTTCATCCATGTGCTTTTTGCTATGGTGCACCGAATGCTTTCCCAAAGTAGTCTTTTGTCGTTTAGTTAATCCGCCTTTCTTAAAGTATCTACGCATCACTTACCTCTACGTTTTAGCGACTTTACTCTGCGTGGAGCACCTGCAGGTTGTCCTAAACTTTTCTTTTCTCTTACCTTCTTACTCTTCTCAGAACCAGACATCTCGCCTGACGTTTTAGGAGTCTTAGAAGATACTCGTTTACTAGGACGACAGTATGGCGTACCACGACCATCACCTTTCTTTCTACCACAAGCCTTACCTGTACTAACGTCTTTCCAATCTTCCTTGAACCAACGCTTTAACGCAGCACCCTTCGCTGTTTTGCGAATCTTACCACCAGACTTATAGTATGTACGCATTACTTACCAGCCTTTTTCTTCCGGCATTTAGCTATAGCTCCAGATGCATACGCAGAAGGGAAGACCTTGTAGCTGGCCTTCACCTTCTTATAGCATGAGTCCTTTACGGTACCACCTTTTTTGTAGTACCTACGCATTAGCGCATCTTACACTTACGTACGCCTTGCTTAGCAATGCCAGCACCGCGAACCTTACCACCAGACTTCTTAACCTTACCGCCAGACTTCATCATAGGCATAGGTGGCTTCTTAGGACGCATACCACCGCCCGGAGGAGTAGGAGCAGGAGCATTGCCCATAGGAGGCATACCACCCATTCTAGTTCTAGGATTGCCCATACTACCAGCAGGAGCACCGCCCATACCACCCATCATACCACCCATAGCAGCACCAGCACCGCCCATACCGCCCATTGGAGGCTTAGGCATAGGAGCAGGAGTAGTGTTGTTTTTCTTTGATGCGCCCATCATTTTCTTGGCTTTATCGTCTAACTTCTTGTTGTCTTCTGCGCGCTTCTTGGCTTTCTTTTCTTTAGCTGTAAGGTTTCTACCTTTCATAGACTTAGCTTCGGAATCTTTAGCGGTTTTCATACGTTTGGCTGTAGCATCTCCTGCAGCTTCATTAGCGTCAGCAACACCTTTACCAAACTTAGCATCTAAGCCTTCAATGCCGGGCAGGGAATCACCAATATCTCCGCCTTTCATGTAACCTTTTACTTTCTTGCCCTTCACTTAACACCTCCAGCGCTTACGCGCTTGCCTTAATCTTGAATTAGGATCTTTAGCAGCTTTAGGGAACTGTTTCATCTGTCCTGCTGATCTAGCGCAATATGACTTACGTCTTGATGCGTCTTTACCTTTAGGATTTTTCCCTGTAACTGCCGTCTTTAATTTACTACCCGGATTATTTCGTCTGTACTTAGCAACACCTTTAGCAGTCATACCAGCACCAGATTTAGTGGGGCGCTTGTCCCCACTTTTCTGGCTCATACCTTTCATGCCGGTACCAACTTTACCGCCTTTCTTGAACTTGTAACAGACTCCGTAATCGTTACGCATAGAACACCGTCATGGCTACAAAGTCACCTACAGTAAACACTACGTACCCACCACCCCTAAACACTATACCGTCTCCCGGAATATCAGGGTATTGGCTAGTATTCGCGGCGTTGCAAGTGCGAAATTGCATCTCTGTAGTACCTGTTTCAGAACCCGACTTAAAACTAATAGTGGCGGCAGTTGTATTATTAACCATATACAACCCACGTAAACGCATGTCTCCGTCAAACATAGAAACAGCTACCGAAGTTCCAGTGCCAACTTTTATATTACCAGCAGGTCGAGCACTAAACTCTACGCCTATTATTTTGGCGAATATAGTAGTTCCAGTTATCGTGCCGTTATTACCACCAGTAGCGGTTTCTGATATGACTGTACCATTAGCTGTAGTCCCAAACACTGTAAATGTTTTACCACTATCATTACCCGCACTAAAAACAGTAATGTTCCTAGACACATCAAGCGTAGTTTGTGGGTAAGTAGCTGTGGCACTAGCACCACCAAACGTAGTTACATCGGGGTCTGCGCTAGTGTCCGCATCAGTTGCAGCAGTAATGGTAAACGTGCCACTAACAGCATTTATGCTTTTTACCGTGTAAGTACCTGCGATAGTGATATTTAGTCCCGTAGTACCGGTTAAAACTACCGTTTGGCCCACAGCATAATTACTTATGTTGGAGTCAGATACTGTAACTGTAGGGCTACCATTCACAACACTAAAAGGATTATTACCCAAAGCAGACGCTGTAGCCGCTGAACTATTGGTTAAAGTTGCCGCAAACGAAGCGGGTTGCGCCTCAGCAACCACCGACACAGCGCTAGCTGCATCGGGGAGTATAAAGGTTGATTGAATGTCACTAGACATATTAACCTCCTATTAAGCGTCAGCGAATGGAGTAACTAGAGTACCTGAACCTAAGATAATGCCAGAAACAACATACTTCGCTGTAGTAATAGCTGTAGCTGTAACGAAAGAACCAGCTAGGCCACCTTTAGTACTACCGTTCATAGTAATTACGTCATTGCTAGCGCCAGAGATAAAAGTTTTACCTGTAGCATTAGTTACACCCGTGTACAAACCACCAACAAACTTATCCGTGCCATCAGTTTTGATGTCTAGATCAGTAGCAGCAGTTTCAATATAGATAGTGTAAGTAGTTCCGATATTGTTAGCAGTAATTGCTGGAAGAGTTACTTTACAATCTGCATCGTTTACTCGAACAACACGCCCTGAATGAGCATTAGCAGTTAAAGTAGTGTCAGCAGTGATATTAACCCCAGTAGTTCTAAAACCATTAGTAGAATTGACTGGGCCTGAAAATGTAGTATTAGCCATAATAAAAATCTCACATGTGAGTTAAAGTGAACTTGTCTACATGTCGTCAGCCGGGGCTGTCAAGTCCACCGAAATGTTCCCGGTTTGTGTTAACTTATCACAGTACAATATAAAAGACAATAAAAAAGGGAGCCGAAGCTCCCTTAGTAACCCAACGCAAAAACTTATGCGCCCGGAGATCCGAAGATACCAAGTGGGTCAGACACACCGAACGAATAACGTTCACGAGCCTTGTAGCGACTGTTGCCAGTATCGAAATCAGCGTCCATAGAGGTTGCCATTTTCGCACGTACAAAGTGCTTCATGCCGTTAGGAATGTCAGTAGTTAAGAACCAAGCATTAGGCTCTGTTAGGTAATGGTTGACAGTGTATCCGCCCGGAACCGAACCGTTGTTCGATAGAGCATTGATGTCATTGTCAGCCGTACCAACACGACCTTCAGTCTCAAGCAAACGAGTCGCTACGAACTGTAGATCAGATGGGATGATGAGCTTTTTAGGCTGTGTAGCAATTTTTAAGCCACGCTCATCTGTCCACTGACCGATCTGAATAACAGCCGCTTCCAAAGAAGTTTCGTTAAGGTCAGCACCAACAGTAGGTCGGTTTGAGTTAGCACCACCAGAAACTAGTGGGTGAGCAGTCGAACAAAGAGTTTGACCATCCCCATAAGTAGTGCCAGAGAAAGCGCCATTCAATAAAGAGGCAGCTTTAACTTGCTTGGTGTACGCCATAGCGCGAGCCAATGCTTTGGTATAACGAGCAGACAAAGAGTCATACAAGTTATCTTCAATCGCTTCTTCAGTGATTGCAAAACCCATAGCAACGGTTTCGTGCGTGTAGCGAGCGGTGAACGCTTCTTGTGCAGTGTCATACTCGATTGATGCGCCTTCAGACTTAGTAGGTGCAGAACCGAATCCTGACAGTTTAGTTTCTTCTTCAAACGAACGATCAGAAGTCTCAGTCTCGTAGATTTCTGCGTGCTCGTCACCATATTTAGAGTACTCTAAACCAAACAAAGCGTTCAGTCCGGGAAGTAACTCTTTAAGCAGTTGTGATCTTGAAATAGCCATTAGTTATTTCTCCTGTTATGACGTTACATCGCCATTGGCGAACGCGTGATAGTTATTGTTAAATTTGATTAGTACATCTGTAAAAGCATCACCAACCGCAGACTCACCACGATCACTAAAACCAACAATCTTAAAGCCAGCAGTAGTATCAACAGCAGTAGCATCAACAGCCAAAACAGATTTGCCCGTAGAAGTGCTAATACTATCAGTCGCGCCCGGAGTAGATGCAAAGAACGTGTTACGTCCTAGCAGGGCTTGTGCAACAGCCGCATCCGCCTGAGCTTGGAAAGTAACGCCCGGGTCAGTTACAACATAAGCAGTCGCATTTAAAGTGCCTGTTGGGTAATGTTGATCGAAGATCAATTGCCCTTGAGCGTTAATGTACTCACAACCAACGAATACACCCAAAGCACCGCCATTAGCAACAGCAGCAAAATTGTTAGTATCGTTAGCAGAACCTGTCTTAACCGATAGTTGAACAAAACCATCTTTTAAAATTACAACTGATCCGTAACCAATGTTTTGGGCCACACCGGCAGGATCTAATAAATATGCGTCACGAGCGCCATTGTAGGCAGACCCATCGGCATTTTTTACGGGAACTAACCCGTATGGAGAAGCTGTAGTAGCCATCTTAAACTCCTAAAAATTAAATTAATTTAGCCTTTTCCGAAAGTAACCTTAGATTTCCTATCATTAAATAGGGGCATTCTAGGGTCATTTTCCATCATAAGGTTGTTATCGACTGAAGCCATTTGCGACTCTGATTGTTGGTTATAGTAAGCATTACGCTCATCAACCATCTCCACAGGCGCTTTACATAACATCAACCCACCAATAACTACATTGTCTTTAAATCTATCATTCTCGATAGTAACAAGTGTAATTTCTGGATGATCTGACGCTTTCACAGCAGTCCAACCTTCTCTCAATTTAGATGAGACGTTCATGCCGTCTACATTTCCTCGGGTAGAAATCCTAATCCAACG
>Ga0209092_10002986_pt1 | contig 15084 bp, 16 predicted proteins | sample FraStrMetagenome_FD_187446 | JGI IMG/M metagenome (GOLD analysis project Ga0209092, IMG submission 187446) | Marine eukaryotic phytoplankton communities from Arctic Ocean - Fram Strait ARC3M Metagenome (SPAdes) (version 2) | ecosystem: Environmental > Aquatic > Marine > Oceanic | place: Fram...
CGATTGATTCAATCTTTCGTAACGAGATTGCTTTTTGAGCAGAAAGGTTAAAGTAGTGTACTTCCGATTTGCTACCTTTTCTTCCAATTTTCGTCACAAGAGATAGGTCACCGGATTGTTTAATGAACAATTCTGTCGCTTTGATTACATCAAGTTCGTTCGCGGAAGATGTGTACCTCGTATTGTCATCACAGTAGCCAATACGGTCTACCGCCACTCGTCCATCCAATGGGTCACTGATATGCATAACATACGCGTCGTCACTGCATGGTGCGTCCCTTTGTGGCGTGGTATCTTGAATCAAATTGGAATATCCGAGATCAGAAAGGATATTTAACCACAAATCGTGTTTAAACTTAATCACGAGATTAGCTATAGTGGGTGAGTCAGGATTACCTTGCTCGATTCCACAAGCAAAGAGAGCATGAGCAACACCCTTCCCAGTAACAATCTCGACTGCTTTGGGTTCCATTCCGCTGGCCTTGAGTTCTAGGAATCCTTGCTCGGGGAATCCATTCACTCTCATCGCTGCAAGGACTATCTCCACTGGAATACGATCAAAAAACTTTTCTTCGTCCTCGTCCGTTTGCGACGAGGGCATCCCACTTTCGATACAATCCTCCCGGATGGCCTGTTCAACGCTGACCAAGTTAGAACAACCACGCCCTTTGACATAAGCCCCTATACCGCTATGCAGTATGTTGGCCGCAATGATGCCCTTGCTAGAGTAATGTGTACTTATCGCGTTCACAAAACAATAGATGTCATTGCATAAACTGATTGGGCGGTACTCATTGACTCGCCCAGGTTTCGGAATCGGGAACCTAGCCATTGATTTCAGATTGTTTGGAATGTACCGCATAACTAATATAAGTTTGATGATCTGTAGGAAAGTACGTCTCCACCTAGGACCAAATCTGCCAATAACGGCCATGTGGAAGCCCTCATAACGGGCTTTCCCAGGTACGGAGGCTAGTGACTTCCAATACCATGTCTCAAGTTGATCCTCATGGTGTATAAATCCATCTCGTGAGAGTAGATAAAACGGATAAAACAATGATTCGTGGTCTGTTTTGGGAGGTGTGAACAATTTCGCAATGTGCTTGCCGTGAGCTTTGAGGAAAGCCGATTTAATTTTTTTTGGGAGTTTTTCACCGTTGGAGATGAGGTTGGGTATGTCTTTGTCAGTGATTACCCTATCAGGCATTAACCGTACCCCTCTCATACCCAATAATCCGTCTCTTTGAATAGCGGCGAATGCACAGTTTTCTCTAGCAAGCGAGTTCGCCATCCACTGCCCGTGGAACTCCCCAGTTGCGATGAGCTCTTCGATGTCACTCCTACAAGGTCGATGATCCTGAAGTATGCTATCCCATATTTCAGTATGGGTTGTCGGAGTATCGCGTCCTTTGGGCAATATTTTCCTGGTGAAAAGTTCGATATTGTTCACATTCAATAAATATTTAATGGTTTCCGATCTATAACATGTTTGAGCCAGTCCGACCCTCGATTCCAAATTAAAGAGATCTGCTCGAGCATTTTGAAGGTGAGATAAAGTTTTGTTGAGACAATCAACCTCGGATATGGGATTGAGCAGTAGGTCGGGCAAGTCAGAAACCTTGAGTTTCCAATTATCGATGTCCCTCCGTAGGTTATGAAGCCTGTTGGAGCTACAAGCGCAGTTGAAGCCATAATCACACTGTGACTCATGTAGCCAATGGTTAATTAGTTTGATTGTTGCTTCCGATACGAATTCCAATTGTTTTTTCCATATCACTTTTGTATCGACGCCTCTCCAGTGACCCTTCGAGTGTGAGGTATGTTGAGAGCATTGTATAGCTTGAACATGTGCATCCCTTACGTCCACTTCGGTGATATATTTCTCGTAGATAGTTTCAGCACGACCAAGTAATGCGGAGGTGTCTATTGTAGATTTCCATGCAGGTACTAGGTCAGAGATATATAACCCCAGGTGTGTTGTATCATGATTGTTAGACTGGTGTAGTTGGAATTCCTGAATAGCGTTGATATATTTTTTCAACCTACGCCGCTTGCTTTGAATACCACTTCTCAGATATCTAAGTTTAGTAGCGATGGGTAGATTAGAAAACAGTTTGAAATCACCATGTTTCAGTTTCACCATATTTCGCACGGATGCACCTTTGCTTAATTGATCAGAAATAGACACTAGGTCCAAGAACGTCATAGTGTCCTTAACTCCCAATTCGAAAATCGTGAGTACCTGAGTGAGTTCCGCAGCCTGACGACTGGAGATACGAACAAGTTTATTTGTAGGTCCATTAGTGTTTTGGGCAATGCCGTCTTTCCAAAGGGAATTATAGATTTTTTTTATAGATATATCGATCCCATCAAGATAATGTGATGTGGATGTCGATGTATCCGCAGTCAAATCCTGAAGTTTAGCATATAACATTGATTGTTCCCTATAACGCTGACTGCCTTTGAATTGCGAAGTATCCAAAACTAGGTCATCGCCCTTAGCTCCATCCTGTTGGAGTTTTATCTTCGATATTGTCCCGTATGCATACTTAGTTGTGTCCTCTCCTCTTTCCGCATTATTTGCTCCACAACGTCTGAAGGCACATTGGATGAGTTTATGATCAGATGGAAAATGAAAGCTACCCAAGTTGTCCTTGTCAACCATAGCAGCAGTGATGAAGGCTTGCGCGTTCGTAGCTTTAGGGATTAATATGTGATCAATACCTCTTGCGCCCTTGCGTCCTATACGAGTCAGATAAGGTCGAGGCAGGTTCCGTGTTCGGACTATCGAAATGTGTGACTCCACAAGTGACGCTACTATCCCCGTAGACGGAGTAGTAGAAGCGCGAAATGCTCCCAAATTGTCCACATCAGTTACCGTAACCGTTTCCTGCATGTCGCCCATTACTATAACAAAAATTCCCGGGAAAAGTTTCTTCCATTTCGTATATTGGGTATTAATCGCATGTACACATGTCCGCCTGATCTCATCTCGTCCCTTCCCACCGGCGGGATCATTCTGATTGCCCAGCGCAATCGCATATACCGAGATGATACCCAGCTTCTGGTTGTTGCCAAATTCAAAAGCTAGACTTATAATCCTGCCATTATATAGACTATCGAAGTTGGAGATAATTTTGCCGCCCCATTTCCACGAGTCGTAAATGATGACCTGATGGTGGGTTTCTCAGCAACACAACCTTGCCGATTCCACCTCGTTCTTCCGACAAGCTTTCCAAGAGTCCGGAGTTTTATCGTGGCTGGCGAATGGCTCTTGCAAGGCTAAAAAGGTGAAGCCGCCTGCGAGAAAAAGTTGGGTGGCAATACTATGCTCATATTTGTTTTGAATGTTATATGTGCCTAGTATGTCGTCGTGGTATTCAACCTGATGTGTGTGTCGCGGCAGAGAGGCACGGAGTGTGTCACGGAGTGACGCATTCTTTTTATGCACCGTATCCAGACTAGTGTTCCGAAGTAAAGCCTCCTCTTGATGTTCGCTGAGACTGTCGAGAGAGCCTGTGGATGACAGATCCATCGCATCAGAATCACACTCAAACAGAACTGTATCCGTAGCAACAGTGGTCTCCGAGAGGTCGAAATTGGATGGTATTTGTGCCTCCTGCGAGGCGTTTGAGTCTGTGCTGATAGACATGTCCGATGAGCACTCCAAGTATATTGTACGTCCATTAGTTCTGGCACCTACGTCCAAGTCATTGAGCAGTATTTGCATATTATCCAAGATTATTCCCGCGCTGTCCTGATTGCCTACCGCATTGGTCGACACTGTATCGTGATTCTTAGTATGCACGTTCTCCTCATGTCGGGTCTGGAATTCAGTATAGAAAGAATCCTGAGTGAACAAATAGGCGGACTCGTCGTATGGTTCAAGCCGAGCCATGATGGTATGGCTAACGCACCCCAGCCACACTCGTGTATGACTAAGCGTTCTCAAAAGGCTTTTTCCAGATTGAAGCCGAGGAATCACACGAACTATCCGAATCGGACTGTGAGCGGAGTAACTCAGATAGTCTACGAATTTTACGTTGTTTGGATGTCGATACCGAACAGCGGGGTCGCAGTCTAGTGTCTAAAGCAGTTGTGGCTATAGAATTGGTAATGGTATCCGATGAAACAGTGTGGTCCTTATCAGAGGATGAGGATGGAGTATGATTACCCGTTTCAGAGAGAGGAGACAATATAGAGGTAAAAGAATGTGCACTCTCAGTATGTTTCCAAATTAATTTTTCTAGAAATAGTTTAATGAAGTCCCTTCTATTACCAAGTGCCAAAAGGCGTTCACCGGGAGGGTCTGTCACTACCGAGGCACCCTGAAGAGAGTGAAATAGATCCAAAAAAGACTGATGTAAACGTAGAGGGTTCTGAAGGGAGCCCCTGTATGCGATAGTCCTGCAAACTTCAAGGAGCGTCGAAAATGATTGAAGACGTTCCTGAATCGTTCGAGTGATGTTGTCCCCACGTAGCACAATTGGGAATAACTTGATTACCTTTCCCTGTCGAAGAATGCCAAAGAAAGGTTGGAATAGTTTAAAGTACTCGATAATGTTGGATAGATAGAAATTAGACCGACGCAAGTATGTGGGCCAGTCGTCTCGATGTACAATTGGCAATTCGAAGGATATGTGACGAATTTGCTGGATATTATAGGAGATGTACGGATTATCTTGAATAATATCCAATTGATGTCTTAGTTGAAATTCCTTGAGACAGATTTGTTTGATATCTTTTTCAAGCCACATGCAACCAACACCTAATCCAACGATGTATTAGGATTATTCAAGCGAACGCCGAGTTGAAGAGTTGGGTAGAGCTCTATATGAACAATGGGATTTTGTATTCGCCGTATTATTCACAGGCTGCTGTAGTAAGCCGACTGTACGTCCTCGTGGTCGTATATGAAGTGATAAAAATGCGGATCGTCGTATTCGAAAGAGTTGCTGAGAGCGTATGCAAGAGGGAGAAGTGGTTCAAAATTGCGTCTTTCTGAGGGTGACAGCGGAAAATCTATGATTTGTAAGGCCAGGTAGCTAGCCTCACGACAAAATGCAATGTCTCTTAGTTGGTCCGTAGCGTGTCTTATGACGTCGTTGTATCCAAAAGGGAATACTTTTTGGAAGCTGCCCTGATTTCGGAGGAATCGAAATAATTCTGGATGAACTGTGCGCACGCGAAGTATTATTGTGTCCCACAAGATGTGAAAATATCCAATAAGCTCGTGGTCGGGGAATAAAGTAGCGTCTTGTGTCCCCCCTGGAAACAATAGAATACCGTGAGAAAGATTGCGAAGTTTTTTCCTGAGGTTGTTAAGGTCGGGGTCGTCGAGAAACCGTAATATGTTGGTGATGAGTTTTTGGACCATTCGTAATATATGGAAGAAGACCCGGTGCACGATATACGATCACGAAGTATTGACAAGTTGAGCCAAGGTATTAGCTAACGATTTAATATCTTCGGTAACTCGATTCGAGCGATGTACGGTGGTGGTGTATAAAGGAGTGGAATTGGGATCAAGAAGAATTAATGCCGTAGATATGACGGTTTTTATGGCACTTATTTGATCTATTTTCGAGGATAATATTCGTATTGACGCAATGTACGTGGGGGCGAATTCCTCTCGGTCCAATAGAAACGTGTGTTCAAGGAGAAAGTGGTATACGTATGGGTGATGGTATTTAATACGTTGAAATATATTGGTCCAAGCTTGTTGAAATCGAGAGAGAAGTACGCTTTCGTCAGTAGGTGAAGGAATGAAGTTTATTCCGAATTTATCTTCTAGAAGAGTTAAATCGTGGATAAAATCTTTAAGTGGTGGATCACGGAGAAAAGTCACCAAATGAAGTTTCGCAATTGTCATAAACAAGAAGCCGGGCCTTGTCTCAATTCCCGAAACTGAACTTTATTACTATGTTTCGTGCACGGTCTAACAATATGATTCGACGAAGAGGCACGAACCGTTTCTGTACGAAATCGTAATGCGGATCAAATACTTAACGGAAGCGAATTTATCTATAGCACGTGATATAAAAAATTGACTCGCGTGAGAAAGTTAATTCCTGAGAAAAGGAACACTGAGATGACGTGGAAAAACAATCTGTGGCAAGATTCACGGGAACAAATAAGACGAAACGAGTCCCGATTGCTACTTGTGGAAATGTGCCCTGGCAGCTATGTATCGTAACTAATAGGCTGTGAAATGCGTCCGAATGACGTAAGCAGAATTATCTATACAAGTACGTGTGGTACGAGAAGCTTCGATGGGTGGCTCAAGACAGCGGTAACGAGTAAAGAGTAACTCGAAATATTGCTACGTGAAACCGTGGTATGTGAGGTACGCGGAATGACGAGGTAGGTTTCCAAGGATGCGCCGGCCGGCTTTGTCGAGATGGCGTGATTGGACGGTTCGTAGTCCCGTATCCGTTCAAGTGTACAATGCCGGAAGATGATGATGTATGCGTCCGGGATCCTCTGTAAGTGATGGCGGGAGAATTGATGATGTTTCTGAGGAGAAATTTGTCAGATAGGTGGGTGTCAAGATCGAGCGTCGTTCCGAAGGGGAGAATGACTGTATGCGATATAAATGATGATAGCAATGCAGCTGTAAACTGTAATTGACCTGTCTATTCCAGAATTGTCTTGTGATTTCAACGAGTATCGAAATGTGAATGTTCGATATGGTAGGGACTAAAAAAAATAGCGGCGGTTTTGGCCATGGGCTAAAGATGCTATTTTACGGGATTCAGAGTAACTTTTTTTTAATACGCGGAATCTATGTATCCCGGGATTCTTGACTCGTTTTTGCCGAATGCAATAGAATGAGACATGTTGATTTGAAGGGGAACTTGTCTTCTTTCTTTCCTTAGCCAAGGTTTGCACAAACCCTTTGCATTTTGAAGAGTGAACTAAAATCAATAAATAAACACGAGCAGTCATATCTTTCAGCGAATGCATTCAAAATATGAAAATGATGAATCATTACTAAAATAAATTCACCTACATTTACAATGTTTTGGCTTCTTTACCGTTTCTAGATTATCATTCGTTTGATATTATTTGATTTCCTAGTTTGTATTAAAATTGTCATCGACTTAGTTTGTATGAATATATGTAGAATGGAAATAGATAACCATATTTTTCATCCAATATGTATACATCAGTGTAAAGATTGATAGAAGAAATGGAAATGATAATATCATCGGGTTTCTTCCATCCATACGCAAAATGAAATTTATCTGCACTGACTTTGATAACCTATTTAGCATTCTGACGATTTTCTTCCCAATCATTTGGCAGATTGCTTTTCTTTCCAATCAGTTACTGCAGCTTTTATGGCATCTTCTGCCAACATAGAACAATGCAATTTCACAGGGGGGAGTTTTAAATGGGCCGCAATGTCAGTATTTTTAATCGCAAGAACTTCGTCCACATTTTTCCCCTTGATCCATTCTGTTGCAACAGAGCTTGAAGCTATAGCAGATCCGCACCCAAATGTCTTGAATTTAGATTCTTCAATATTTCCATCTTTGTCTACTTTGATTTGAAGTTTCATAACATCTCCACATGCAGGTGCTCCCACAAGTCCCTGTGTTTCATTATGTAGTGTTACGTTTCGACATAAAAGATGTGTGAGTTAGATTCAAAAAATGCATTCATTGATCAAAAGATTCTACTGAAGCTAATTTCACTTACCGTACCGACCATGGAATCAGTCTTGTCCAGAGATCCCACGTTTCTTGGGTTTTCGTAGTGTTCCACAATATTTTCATGATAATGACGACGAGACACGACATTTACCCCGTTTATAATTGATAGGGATGGTCTTCCTATTGTGGAAGTTGCCTTGGAAGCAAGGATCCGTACATTTATAGAGGCAAGCATTATCTTTTTGGTGAAGTTCTGGAAAGTGTATCGTTTTTTGAGCCCTGCTGTGTTTGATCAAATCGAGGAGATCATTTCTTGACGTAAGCATGAAGTTCTTTTATCAAATGAGGGCGTAGAAAAATACACTACTTAACGTATTTTAACGGTAATATTAACTTTTTACGTCATCTTCAAAATGAATCAAAAAACGAACCAACCCAAGTGAAAGAAGTGTAGATGGATTAAGATTGGAGCGAGAGAGGTGAAAGTATTTTCATCGATACTTTGTCTACGTAAAATATACTGTACGTCACGGAGGAGTACGATCACCCGACGTTCAACAACATTTAAGTAAATTACCGAGGAAAATGGCGAGTCTCAGTCTCGGCCGCTTTGCCACGGCTTCCCGTCGTGTTTGTCAGCAAAATGGCACCACAACGAGGAAGTTTTCTGCCATTTTTTCAATGAGTGATGAGTTTCCTGAGTAAGTAACCCTTGAAATTATAGTCAGACCTAGCTCAAGTGCTTGTCATTGAATGTGCCGATGGAATTGCATTCCGTACGAAGCAAGAGCAATGCACGATTTCAATGACCATACTGAGCAAAACCTCATGTTGAATGACCTTGCCATCAATATTTACAATTATTTCTCATAATCAACGATCCAAATATTTTCTACTTTTGCAAATTTTGAAAATCAAGTCTTCCATCAACATCCCCCACCGCTACCACAGCCTTCAACACCAGCATCACCACCCTCCCCACTGGTCTCACCGTTGTTACAGAAGACGCATCTACAACCTCCACCATCACACTTACCTACCCCTCCGCTGGATCCTCTTCTGAAAGTATTCATGACGCCGGAGCAGCTCTTGCTAACAAATGCCTTGCTTTCAAATCCGGATCTGGACTATCATCTGCTTTGATTTTGAGGACTTTGGAAAATGGTGGTGCTTGTACTTTCTCAGAGGCTGGTCGTAGTGGAGCCACTGTTGGTTTCACATGTGCTCCGGATAAGATGGAGACTTTGATTCCTCTTTTGGCTACCGAGTGTACCTTTGAGAACTGGGATATGGGCTCTGCAATGAAGACTGCTTCTGTGCTTGCTGAGGAGGCCAAGTCTGATTCACAGGTATGTGCGGAAATCTATTGATTACTAAGTCTTTGAAAGGATTTCGTGTATTTCATGTATCTACCTCCGTTCATACTTTTTTATCCTCCATTAACTTACCATTATCTTGAAACATAATCAAATAGACTGTTCTTCTTGAATCTCTTTACTCCGCTGCCTATGGTCCTCAATCTAACTATGGAAAATCTTTCTATGCCACTGATGCCTCTCCTGAATCCATCGTTGCCTTCCGCAAAGCTAATTATGGCATGAACGGAGCCATCCTCTCTGCTACTGGAGTTACCGACCATGATGCCTTTGTCAAATCAGTCTCTGAAAGTCTTGCTGGAGCCAACCCTGGCAGTGAAAGTGAAGAAACAGAAGCTGCAGCACCCGCCTACATGGGAGGAGAAACTCGTATTTTTACTCCTGGTGCTCCATCTACTCATTTTGCTATCGGATTTGAAGGCCCAGCCTCCAGTTCAGCTCTTCGCAATGTAATGAAGTATTGTCTATCCCTTTCCAGCTCTGGAGCTGCTTCTGGTTTCACAGCACCCGGTTTGATTGGTATTTATTCCTCTACAAAAGCAGCCTCTGCTTCCACACTTCTTGATTCCATTTCGGAGGTTCTTACTTCTTCTTTGACGGATGAATTAGTTGAAAGGGCAAAGGGTCTTGCCAAGGCCGAAGCTCTTTTTGCACTTGATGCAGGAAGTAAATCCCTCGCCTCAGCTATGTCAGCTTCTGTTCTAGAAACTGGTGGTTTCAGTGCTAGTCATACTGCTGCTACATATGATGGTATTACCAAAGCCGAAGTTTCTGCTGCCATGGTAGCAGCCTTAAAGAGTAACCCAAGTGTTGCTGCTACTGGTGATATTGTCGATATTCCCTACCAAGCAGCTATTGCCAATAGGTTTTCGTAATTTCGGATGTTGATTTATGATTGGAAATGATTTATTCGTTATTTTCATGTCATGTATCTATCCACTCTTGATAAACAGGATGGATTTCTTTCTTCTATTTTAAGATATAATATTTCAATGCCATAATTTCTGTTCTATCAAGCAATAACGTCACAGTAGGGCTAAAGATGTGTATTTTTCAAATTTGGGGAGGACATAATATGAATCAGATTGTATCCTTGCTTGCTATTCCGATTTTTCATGATGGAATAGGGTTTTATTTACAATCTAAAGTTTAACCATTTGTTTTTATGCTTGCTATTTTCTATTTTAACTTTCAAGAAATTGCAAGGCTTAGGGCTAGATTCTGCGCAATAACTTCTCGATTAGGGTTATATTTAGGGTTAGTGTTTAACATCATGTGTCAACTTGTTTGCATTCAAATGGCGGGTGAAATAAGAACTCTTGATAGGCAAACGCAAATACCAAACTGAATTTTTTGTGGAGAAGACAATGTTCCTGCTAATGCGTATGTAAATTCTTCCTACTATCTATCATGATGATCATATGATGTCAGCATTTTTGCTGATCATTCACTTTCATGTTGTCTCTAGTAGTGCTTCACAGCAGACTGGATACTTTGCGTACGACTAAATATCATTTATTTCAAGTTTATTTAAGAAAACTATTTTGTAAGTGAAGTAAGATCAAATTCATCTTCTACTTTGGAACATATGTGATTACTTAGATGTATTTTTCACTTTTAGATTTTTAGTTAGTCATGACGGTTAAATTTACCCATCAGTGGATTCGCATTTTGACTTGCGATAGCAATGAGCCCGTACTTCCTACGCATTTTCAAGAATGAGTCGTACAGCAAGTGTTGTACATAGACCAACATACGATGTCATTGATTACTTTTCATCAATCTCGCCAATTTTGGAACTTATTTCGCACAACACCACCACGAGTAGTTGGAGTAACATACGTGGATAAGAAAAACTATCGTTTTGGGGGGTCAAAAACCATTCACATTCAAATTCTTTTTCTCCGCCAATCAATTCCAATTTGTGACTCATTTCACTGGAGTATCTATTTCGAGATCCAAGGATTATCTCTTTTGCATTGCAATATCTTCCCAACCCGTTCTTTTTGGGAGCTACTTTCTATTGTATTCACCTGCATTTTTTGCTCCGGTACATGCCTGTAAGTTTTATGGATGAGATAGCCTTGGCTTCATCAATTTCCGGTTTCGACGATGATATCTCGGACAATATTTGCCTCCCAACCCATTCTATTTTGGAACCTGAAAATTCACTCTTTTTTTTTTGCTATTGGAATATCATTTGTATTTTCTCCATTATATCCTGATTCACAAATGAAAAGGCGAAACTTCCCATCGCATCGATTATATTCGTGGTCCCGATCCTCTTGACTACAAAAGCTGTTCCCCAGTATCCCTCTTGACACCCCTCTCCGGCAATTTTTGATATTAGAAAAAGACGTATAACCTTGATAAAAGATGAGCATTGTATCTTTGGAAGGTGAAATGAAGACAAACCTAAAAATAGATGATCCCATCGAAGTTAAAAGCAATAGTTCCACTGGATCCCCTCCCAAACATACCAATGGAACCTCTACGGCGATGCCTATTTATGGATACGATGACGTGGAAGATGAGATTCAATCGGGAGAAATCGATCGTCCCTACAATGGAGTTTTTGAAGGACCTGAGAAAACTCTGGAAGTAGTTTTTCGTCCGATCAATGGAGAAGGACGTGGCATATATCGCCCGTCCAAAGATACCCATGGAAAAATTGAACGTATTGGGATGCGGAAACTAGGTCGTCCAGAACTAGATCGACTTTGTCGTCGTGCTCGATGCACCATTCTTTCGTCGGTATCGAATCTGTATTTAGATGCCTACGTTCTCTCCGAATCATCTCTTTTTATATACCCTTACAGTGTCATTCTCAAAACATGCGGTACTACAACCCTGCTTCGTTGTGTTGCCACCTTGATTGAATTGGGTCGTAGAGTTGGTTTGGAAATTGACTGGCTTGGATATAGCCGAAAAAACTTTAATTTTCCTTGGGATCAATCGTTTCCCCATGAATCATTTCATCAGGAGTTGGAATATTTAAGTAGTCATCGATCACTATCAGAACGTCTGGATGGGAATGGATATACTCTTGGACCAGTTACTAGTGATCATTGGTTTGTGTTTGTGGCTGATCATACGAAACGAATGTCGAATAATGATGATATTGATCGGGTTTTGAATATTATGATGTTTGACATTGATCAAGATATTGCAAAATACTTTTATTATAATGAGTATGAACAAAAACGTGAGGACGAAACGGAAGATGAGGCTGTTGAGCGTATTAGTCGAGAGCAAACAAAAAGGGCCCGAATCGATACGCTTTGTCCTGGTTATGCTATTGATCCACGTGCCTTTGAACCTTGTGGTTACAGTATGAATGCTATCCTTTTTCGATCCTACACAACTATGCATATCACGCCAGAAGACGGATCATCCTATGCCTCATTTGAAACAAATCAGCAAGTAGCTTCCTACGATGCTCTCATTCATAATGTCGTTCGAGCGTTTAAACCAAAACGATTTGTCATGACTTTGATGGCAGATGAAGATGGTGTGAAACAAATGAAAGACATTCCCTTTAACGGAGCAGCTTCTAAAGGTTCCTTTCTAGTTCCTTTCTCGAAAGGAACTAATTCGAAAAAGATGATATACAAACGTAGTAGTGTAGCATCTATCAGTGTCGAAGACGATTGCATGTGTATGATGGGAAACTGGACTTTGCAAGATGCTAGTGAAGACAACCCCCGCAGTCATAAGACTCGCGGATATTCTGTGTCATGAAGAAGATTTTATGAATAATTTTACTGATACTCTTGCTATTGAAGGGACTTGCACACGATTTCTTTATACAGACTAGTAATTCCTATAAGCTAAATCAAATATAATGTAGAACAAAAGAATATTTTATATTTAGTTTACTTATTTGTGATATCCATCTTCTATCACCATACTTCCAACAATTCTATTAATCATTGCAGTGCAAATCAGAGGGAAATCCACTTGATTATCTCGATTAAAGATGTAGCATCAGAATCCTTGTACAAGAAATAAATTAAACTCTTTCATCAAACCTGTGAAAACTTAATTCTTATTGTAGCCAAATTAAGTAAGGACCAAAATCGCTTATCAAACCAGGAAATCATGTCATTAATAGCGCGCTGAACATTTTCAGTTTTGTCTTGGAAGAGCAAATGGCTAGCGTCGTCATAAACTGTTATCTCCTTATCGACTGATCCAGCACTAGCAAAAAAGGATCTAGCTGCAGTGACATCTGTCCGAGTATCAGTCTTTGAATGCATGATGTATAGTGTAAGTGTAAGGTCTGACGCATGTTTTCGAAGATATTTCATAGCACGAAAAGTTTCAGATGCAGGTCCAAGGTAAAAAGAGTTCGTGGAAATCAGTGGATCAGCTCTTGCTGCTGCTGCTGCCCAGCGGGAGTCACCAAAGGCCGAATCAAATGTTTTATCTATTTTATCAACAACGATATTTTTCTTTGGGAAAAAACGACCCGGAATTTCAAACATAAAGCAAACTATACCCGGTGGGTATTTCCTTTGTCATACGAAAAAAACACCAGTAGTAATAATGGAATCTACAAATTCATTCTTTTCTATTGCTAAGGGTACCGTCAGCAAGGCTCCCAATGACTCCCCAACAAGAAACACGGGCAAATCCTTTGTCTTCCTTTTCTTCTTTTCAACTTCACAAAGCTTCACTAAATCCTTTTGTACATCCTTTACTCCAGTCCAGTAAGTCACATCTTTTTCCACCATACCATTTTCTGCTTGAACTTTGGTATTGAGTACGCTCTTTCGTAGAGGACCTTCACTATAACCGTGTCCCATAGCATCTGCTACCACAACTTCATATCCATGATTACTCAATACTTGACCTAATTCCTCGAGTATCCACTCCATGTTGTATGATTATGATTGCTTTTTGAGAGTCAGACTCTTCCGGTGACCAACGACAAATAGCAAGTTGGTATCCAGATATAGAAGTCATGTATTCTGTTGGAGGTCCAAGAGTTGAATATTAGGAAGGGAATTCTTCATATGGAAAGCATGATGCCACACTTTCGATGCAAACATGAGCATCAACATCAGAGCTTAATACAAGATAGTTTTGTGTTGAGAGAACTACCAATATATAAAAGGAAAGAATGCAAGAACTTTTACATTGAGGCCTATTATCTCCTGCACGGCTCATATAAAAAAAATATGGTCTTGTTTCCTGCTGACACCATCTAAAACTACAGAAATGAGAACGACAATTGATTGATGTTGGAATTTCGGATCTCATCCCTACTTATATATATTTTAGCTTTCTGAAGCGTGGCATAGATTTATATGGATATGTCGTTGATCGTTCTTTCCTAGGCCATTCATGGAAATAGCATCTGCTGACCTTCAAAACAGAAAAAAAACTAAGCAAAAATATGGTACCGTACGCTCAAATTGTGCACTATTGAGTGGAGGCTGGAACCCTGTTCCAGAAATATCTGAGAAGCACGTGCTGGTGCTGGTAGCATGCTATATTTTTTCGTGTTGAATTCTACAATGAACATAAAGAGATAAGGTATCTTACAATCGAAGATCATGACAACAGGAAGTCATTTTAATGGTTAATTAATGATATGAAATGAGAATTTTATACGTCACTAAGCATATAAAAGTCCAATTGTGAGTATCATTCAGCTTTATCATATCATATCAAGTTGGCTATAGCTTGTAGTTGTTGTAATTCCTAAGATTTTGAAAGGAAAACTAAAATGATAATGCAAATTCGTATAATCCCACTTGCGAGAATTTTATGTTTCTAAATGCTGAACTTCTTACACCAAAAGTACGATTACTATGATAACGTACGTAGGTCGTTCAGCTGACGTATTCTTGAATAATTCTGAATGCGTACTTTAAATCCTTTCTTTCTTCAAATTTAACAAAATAAGGAAATGCAAGTTAGCTTAATTAATAAACATAACATGCAACATTTTTAAAGTATTTTATCGTAATACTTTTTGGAATCATAAAACTAGGAGGATATAACTCCCAGTACTAGGGGGGTAGTTTTCTCTAGTCCAATAT
>Ga0209092_10002987_pt1 | contig 15083 bp, 6 predicted proteins | sample FraStrMetagenome_FD_187446 | JGI IMG/M metagenome (GOLD analysis project Ga0209092, IMG submission 187446) | Marine eukaryotic phytoplankton communities from Arctic Ocean - Fram Strait ARC3M Metagenome (SPAdes) (version 2) | ecosystem: Environmental > Aquatic > Marine > Oceanic | place: Fram...
CCTAGAGGGGCCCTATCGCCTAGTCTTACTGGGGGAAACTCTTGTACTACCGCTGTGTAATTGGCTGGTTGGACCCTCGTTAACAAAATATATCGCTGAAACAAACAAACAAACAAACAAACAAACAAACGTACGTATAGCTTTTATCTGCAGATTTTTTATTTAGGTGAATATTATTTTGAAGTTTTCTGATTTTTATGTGGGAGTTAATTTAGCAACAATGAGTAATTATTTAGATTATCTAACCTATGACTTCACTCATGGGCACGGATCTGCGTCTTAGTTCATGTCGCAAAATGCATCTATTCTGAAAGATTATGAATCGCGTATATTCTTTTGTTTAGAACATCATCGAAATAATAATTTTTCTGATGAATATTGAATATAATTTCAATGCATTCAATAATAGTAAATATGCTGAATAATGCACGAGAAATAAGATTTAAACACTTTGGTTTATTTATTTTTGCAATTTTACGATCTAAGTTGCACTGAATAGATTTCAACAAAATAAAACAAGAATTACATTGCCATATCTGCTTCTGCGCTTGAAACCTAAATCAGCATACATCAATTTCTTATTATATCTTCATATTTCAATAGTATTTTCATATTTTTCTTCCAAACGAAAAAGATAAACCTCTTCTGACAAAAATAATAAATCAAAGCTATGAATAGACTACTTGCATTACTTTATTCTAACGAAATCATTTGTTTTCAAAAGAAATCCCGGAGCTCAGATATATTTGAGCGTTCTTTGATACTCATTACACTATAAGCATTGATTTCTGACGTCCAATCATCAAATGCTTTGTTCTTCTTCAAATATCAGGAGCACCTACAGCAACTGCAATTATTCATTTCATGACAGTCTACAAGCAATCCAACTTCCCCGGATAGTTCATATGGTGACTGAGACTTTATGTCAATAATTTCATAATATGCTTCTTCACTCAATGAAAAAATATTGTCGCATAAAAACTCGACATTATCTTGGAGGGTATTATTGATTGTAGAAAATGCTTCTAAGTTCTTCAGCTCCCTGATCTCCTTCGGGATCGTTCCTGTCAGATGGTTGCTTGACACATCAAAAAATGACAAATTGGCTAGATTTCCTAGTTCTGATGGAATACTTCCAGATAATTGATTGGACCGCAGATTCAAAGCCCGTAAATTCTTTAAACGCCCAAGCTCTGTTGGTATTGTCCCACTTATCAAATTCTCATTGAGGTCAAGATATTGCAATTCCTGCAAATTTCCTATTTCAGTCGGTATGGTACCGTAAAACTTGCCTCTCGTGAAAATCAAATGCGTCAGTGCCACCATGTGACCAACTTCTGTTTGTATAAAGCCTCCGGCCAAGCCTGCTGACCATTGATTTCTTGATTGTACAACCTGCACTAGCCCTTCTTCGCTGCATTTGTATAATTTACATATAGGAGGAAATTTAGTACTCACTAGCGTTGGCTTAATGCGATCCAGATTATCGACGACGCCTAGCGTCACAGTACTCATGACGTAGCGGTTTGTCAACGACTTAGTGTCATTCAATTGTAAATGCCCTATGTCCACTTTATATGAAAGGACTTTCCAAGTAAAGTGTTGCGTTGACGTGGGATCCTTCAGAACCTCTTCTTCTGAAAGTGGCAAGAACAGCTCTAATAATATTCCCTCTGTAGTACTTGTTGGTTCCATTGAGATCGATGGTGATAGAGAAGGGTTTAAAGTCATCACGTTATCATCGTCTACTACCTCTGCTTTATCCTCCTTCCTCATCATAAATATTGCCACAGCTAAAGCAGTTGTGAGACACATAACCCCCAGAACTATCATCACGGTAGTTCTTTTAAACTTTTGTCTTGGTGCAACCACGATTCCTTCGATAATATCTTCACGAGTATCAATGGCTTCTGGTCCTCCTGCTACCGGAGCAGCAATAGGTAGATTGCAAGCTTGGCCTGTGTTTTCGTTCACTCCATGATTCTGTTGGGCATCATACATGTTCGGAGTTGCGAGAAATCTTGGCGGAGAAAGGCCTATCTCCATGTTGAAGATAGAGCTATTTCGATGATGCTCATTCTCGTTGTTACTGCTTGAACTGGAATCAGAATTATCTCTCACTACGTAGGGTCTCAACCCCATTTCAAACGTAGACTCGTCATCATCTTGCGCCTTCTGCTCTTGCCTGTCATTTTCTGCCTTCTGCTCTTGCTTTAATAATTTTTTCTTGTCAGTCAACATAGGGAAACCTGGTAATACAATGATAGTGAAACTAAAGAGATGCTGTATAGTACTTTGTTCTGTAATAAAAATTGAAACGCTGTGACCAATCAAGTCCAAGGTATGATACTTTATTGCTGCAATTAGCTTGATTATATATAATATATAAAGGTGGTGGTGGTAGTATGTTATATTTATCGTGTGATAACAGCTCGATTATATGTAGGTATACCTATATTAATAATAATCATGTTAAGTAATGATTAAGGTTGTCAAATAAATAATGCATAACTCTTCATATTGAGTCGGAGTGCGTAGATTCATCCTATAGCTGTTGGTATAATCTTTACGTAAAAATGTTACGACGCAAGATAATAAATGGGATCCCCTGCGCCGACCAGAATGATTGTATGACATTCCATGATTTGAAATATAACTAGAATTCTCTGTTGATAAAGAATTATATTTCTCCATATATAGTGGGGTGTGTGTGTGTGTCTGTGTTCTTTCAAGAGGGACATGGCTTTGTGCCTATGACAGTGCCCATGAACGGCTCTTTCGGGTCATCAGCCCTCTGTCTCCTCCCGTACATATCGCCAGTAGGCTGCTACTTGTTACATCAACCATCTCACCGTATCCGAGGATATCAGTAACAAGTAGTTTTTATATGAACGGTCGGGACGTTGAGGCACGAGGCTTTCAACTTACTCGGAGCTGGAAATACCTGGGTCCGATATGGTTTGAGAAAAAATAATAGAAATAAAATGGCACGAGACTACTAAATCTTGCTCACATATGGGATTTTAATGAGAGCATATTTGTGTTGGGTGACCGATATAATAAAATAGTTTGAATACGTGTGTTGCTGCTTCCAGATCACATGGGGCATTGTACAGAAGGAGAAAAGATATGATATGAGTGGTTGTCCAATTTTTCAATTCAATTTTGTTTCTGATTTGCAATTTTCAATCTACTATAAATATAGCTAAGATTTTCAGAAGTTGGTTTAGCTTAGTCTATCTCATACTATTTTCAGGAATACGGTTCCATTTCACTTTTCTCCAACAACGGTCCAGTGAGTAAAAAATGTACTTCCGTTCTTCTGGAAGAAATGTGAATTGATTTTCTTCGATTTCACAAACAAGCTGAAAATTAAATGGCACTTCCTTTTTATTATTTAATTTTATCATAAATCAGAAATATAGCATTTCACAGAATTGCTCCTGAATGGTTGCTTAAGCTTAAGAAGCGCTTGCCCTTCAACTTTCTTAATTTTTTCTCTAGAGACTTTGAACTTTTCTGCAATGTCATCCACTGATCTAGGTTTCCCATCATCTACGCCAAACCTCATTCGTATCACAGCCTGCTCTCTTGGACTCAACGTTGTTATGAGGCGTCTTACATCATTTTGTAGCATTTCATTGGATACCAGCTCAGAAGGATTTGATGAGGGGTCAAGTATGGTGTCACCAACTGTGCTGCCACTTCTTCCTGAACCTTGCCCCCCTGTTGATGCGCTACTTCCTTTCCCTGCTTTGGAAGTAATTGATTTGTCAAGGGAGAATGCATGGACAGATTTTTCTCTGTAGAATTGCAATTTATCAACTGAAATTTCTAACTTCTCTGCTACCTCTTTGTCAGTTGGCTTACGCCCTAACTCATCTTTCAACGTAACCTCTGTAATTTTGATTTGGTTAATTTTCATTGCTACTCTGTAAGGTAGTTTAACAGTTCTGCTTTGATCAATTACATTTTCGTTGACACATCGTTTGATATACCAGTTGGCGTAGGTTGAGAACCGGAATCCTTTTTCTGGATCAAATTTCTCACATGCCTTTGCGAGTCCAATAATTCCTTCTTGGCAAGCATCTTGGAAACTAATTTCAGTTTTGCCTGATTTTATACTTTGACGAGCTAAACTAACAACGAGACGGATGTTTGCTTCTATTAGAGCTGCCTTAGCTCTCTGTGATCTACGTATTTGCTTTTTCAATTCTGATACACTTGTATTCACTTCATGAGCCCACTCAGCATATGTTGGCATTCTATGTTTAGTATTGCGCGCACGTTCAAGAAAGTCAAAGATTCAATGAGTCTTTTACTATATTCCTTTGTGGCATCAATTTTTTTTCACTTACCTCATGAGACTATCTTCCAAGTCTTGCCTAACTGCCTCCCATTTTACGAATATTTGTATCTGGCGACCGAGTATAATTTCATCTTCTTTTCTCAACAATTCGTGATTGCCCATGCTTTTCAAATAATTTCTCATCGTATCATTTCCAGTCTCTCTTACACTTGCTCTAACTTTCGGTGGTTGAAACGACGTTCCTATATTTTTTCTTATCGCCAAAGTCGCTTTAAATTTTGCTTCGTCTGACATTTTTGAGAATTTATTTTTATCTGCAATTTGATTTGCAACATCCAAATCGTCATTTTCATCATCATCATATAATAGAAAATCGATTGTTTCTTTCCCAATGAATTTCTTGGATGATTCTACAACGTCTACTTTCTTAGGCTCTTCCATCTTCCGTTTTGGATTATTCTCTTTCGCCATAATTGGTTGAGCTAACTTTAGTTTTTTTTTCTTGATTGTTCGCGGTCGCTTCTTTTTTCGTTTTCCTGCTGGTTCAGCATTTCCATCAGAGATCATTCGTAATGAACTTTTCGTACATTGACTTATTCTTTCGGAGTATGCTATGCCAGTATTGAATGATTTACTTGAACATATATCAGTTCTAATGGGAGAGTGCTTTAGCAGATTCGAATTACGTGTTGGTCTGAATGTGAATGCATTTGATTCTTGAGACAAGAAGAGGATAAAACACGTAGTTGATATAGTATTGAGATAAATCATGCTGGTGGTTTGATAAAAGTATGAAGCGATATCCAACAATTGAAGAGAACGTTTAGCTCTACTTTGTGTGGCCAGATTTTATATATAATTGCAAGAGGGCTATAGATATGATTATGCTATGATGAAACAAAAGGTAGTTAGTTGACTCTAGAGATATTCGAGTTCTTTTTGTGGTTAAGAAGCGTGGGTTCTAAGCATGCACTGAGGGGACATGATTTTTTTAGAATCAGTTAACTCATGTAATTTCTAATGAATTCTGACACTGTTGAATAAACTCGTGCGTAACTCGTTTAAGTATCAACTAGCAAATGTACCAAGCTTACAAGAAAGTTAAATATAGAGAGAGATTAACATACGTAAGTTATGTAATCTATTGAAAATGATGCAGAGTTCATGTTTTTTTCTGATATTCTACGTTTCAATCAAGTAAGTAAGAAGTTTTCATTTTCTTTGGATGGAGAGGAATGCATTCTACAAAATTACTTGTAGACATCTTACTAACAGCAGGTTGGCTTCAGGGACAGATAGAATTCCTACATGTTTTTCTTTGGTGGAATTTCATTTTGAATTAAAAGCACGATGTACTCCTTACGTTAAAACAAAGCTTGACACACGTCATATGACGATAGCAGATGGTTGATGATCAGGACCCCTCCATCAGAGATACATAGCTGCATTTGAAAAGGCTTGCCTCCGTAGACAGCAGTAGCTTTGATCGGATCCAACCATCTTAACACCAGTAACCAACCAGTATTGTACTACGTTTGTTTGTTTGTTTGTTTGTTTCTGTAATGTTTACGGTGTTTCCATGAACGGCAGTAGACTGTAGCCTGTTTTCGGGCAAGCGGGGGACTTCCTCCTACTTTATTACCGTGAGGTGTTTCAAAATCCATACCCCCTACCCTAGACAAAAGCTGCCCGGAATTCCAGGGCTCTTCGCTCTGTGGAGAAAATATGAGAAGAGGAATAAGGCAAAAAAGAAAAAATCAACGCATTACAAAGTAAACTACCGTGCGTGTCATTTCAATTGGTCGCTGTGTTGGTTAAATACGCCGTATCCGGAATTTATTTGTATAAAATCTAACTAGAAATGTTAGTGTCATCTATCAATTCGAATCTGTTATATTTTCCCTATGAATTACGACTAAGATATTCTCCTATTCTCTTCCGAACTGCCTCGTTTAACGGTTCATGTCTTTCATTTCTTAATTCAAATAAATTTGCCGCCTCTATGATCAATGCTTCGAATTCTTCGATAGAGTTGATTTCTGCGCTGATGGTTCAGTATTGTACTACGTATAAACCGACTTTGTAAATATTTCCCGACTCGTAGAAGAGCGTAGAATTGTATACGAAAATTACCTCAAAAATAAGATGCATTCGAAATTCTATAATTTTGAATTTAGGATCTAACCATCATTCACTCTAAAAACGAAATGAAAATCGAACACGGCTCATTTTCGTGAGGTTATTTTATATGGCAATTAGATTAAAAATGCTCAATTTTTTCTTTCGAAAGGAATGGGACTATAGCAGAAGCTTCTCTTGTTTCACTAAGCCAGTAGGGCACGATAAACAGATAAATTTGACTTCAGCATTACTAGGAATTAAATTCATTGTGGCGGTTGCAAACTGCATGTCGTATGATGATGAGGATTTCTATAACTTTTTCCTTTGTGCTTGTTGTTTCTTATCATAGTCAGAAATCACATCATATTCTTGATTAACAGGATTTGTGAATAATAAGAAGAAAATTTTATTTCGAGTGCTACAATTAAATGTGCAAGCAGTGAAAAATAGTGCACTGGCCCTAATTTGCCTGGTATAAATTCATGATTGAATTTTTCCGATATCTTAATTATCCATAGTCTCACTGCATAGCTTTCTGTTTTTACACTTCAATTGAATTGTCATGGGAGTGCGTGCCCTAAGGGGTGGCATACTATGAAATATCTTTTTAATTTTAAAGGGAATATCAATCCAGTGCTTTATGTCACTAGGTTTCTTTGTTGAATTCCAAAACAGTAGATAAGTTCATGAAATGCCTCAGAAAATGAATTCTTTGAAATACATAAATTTAATTTGTGACAACCTATTTTTACTATTGCAAGGAGGAGACACAATAGGCCTTTCCGGAATCTTATGTTGAATTATCTGAGTAGTACTATACATTTATCTAATACAGGAATATGTTTTTCTACTGATTATTAATACCAGTTCATAAAAGTACATTCTTTGTTCACAGGAGCAGGATTTTCTCATAATAGCAATCATTTATATTGTTAGTAATAAAATGCATTAGATACAAAGCTAGCTGTATTAGATATATGTAATTTGGACAACAAAAAATTCAACATAAGGGGTGTCTCATACATAGAAACAAAATGATTAAATTAACTCTCTGATTTCTAAAACAAACTCTTGCCTGATAATCCCCCATACTTCTTTTATAATAATCCATATCACCTATACATAGAGGGCATAAATTTATATGAAATTTGTTAGAGAAAAAACAAATATCAACAACGGCTGTAATTCTTTCCTTGTCCCATACAAATTTACTAGACAAAATACCAAATTTCAAACTTGCCCTAGAAAACAAATCTCAACAATTAACCTATCACATGAAATTCTTGTATTTTTAGTGATTTCTGTGCTAGATAAAACACACCCAAAAGTTTTTTTTTAGAATTATAACCCTTAAAGCATCTCTTTCTGCACCAACATACCCTTTGTCCATTAAAATGGCCCAATTATGAGGTATCCAATCAAAAAAAATGCCTGAAGCTTGTATACCCTTGTCCTCCATTGTTTTCCTGGTGCATAATCTGTGAAATTCCATTTTTTCCTTAAAATAGTGATGTCAGAAACACTTCCAATAAAAGTGTTGGTCCAGTTCAAAGCTTTTCCACTTGGAAGGACAGATGCTTCAACTTTGTTCATCACATATAACTTATTCTTATTTGAAAACAAACCCTTTGCCTCTGCATGACATCCCAGGGACCTTGTTGTTTGAAAGAAATGTACATATGTAGCATAGAGTGCACATGGAAAATTCCTGAATTTCCTCCTGCTGTTTACTGAAAATTATTCATCATATTAGCATAATATATTTCATATGTAAATAATACAATCTTGCTTACCTAAGTCCCTCATAGTATAATTGGAACAGAATTCTTCTTTAAACTCAACTAGTGCCCATATTAGTTATAGTGCTACAGTGGAGGAAACGGTACATATGGATAAACAAGATTTTTATGTGGTTACATTGTTCCAAAAAAATGCGTGCCATTATTTTGTGCGATATTTACAACAAATTCCAAACAAGCTCCTGCTCCCCATTCAAAACAAACTCGAGTCCCCACTAGTGTACACTCGAATCAATACGCTAACACGACAACAAGATGAAGAAAAGATGTTTCGCCAGCTTCTCGAACGCAAAGATGCTTCAATACGAAGGATTATAGGATGCATTAAATCCAGTTTTCATCTTAGAGAACTTGCTGAAGCACTAGGGAAGAATCAAATCATAGGAGTCGGAGATGCTTCCGTCCGAAATTCAACAGCCGGCCATGCCTACGTCCTCGAAACAAAGCCGCCAAAGTTTCATTTTCATGCCATCGCCCCTGTCGACTGCACAGAAGAAGATGTAACAAGTAACAGAGCAGAAGGATGCACTATCCTTGCAATGCTACATGTAGTTGAAATAATATGTGTCATGTTTCACATCGAAGATGGTTCTATATCATTGTTTTGTGATAATAAAGAGGCGTTACGAAAACGAAATGTGTCAATGAGTACTTACACTAGTCTCTCTATCCGGGATACAGACATCAAAATGGAACTCAACTCAATCATTCAACAATTACCCATTAAAGTGTCTCTGTACCATGTTCCAGGACATGCGGATGAAGACCCAAACTTCGAGTATGATAGAGCCACTCAACAGGTGCAACGCAACATCGACATGCATAATGCGGTCACAGCGTTTATGCAGAACCCACCACCGGGGCATATTCCCACAAACAAGACTCCCTTTTTCCCAGCTCAAACATCAGCTCTTACTATTCAGAATGCGCTAGTGGCAGGTGACATTGCCTACAACGTGATGCTACAGAAACATGGTCCCACTATGGAAAACCGCCTTTTTACCAAATTAGGTGCACCAGAAAAATATCACCATATCATTGACTGGGAGCATTTCAAAATTGCACTTAAAAAACAAAATCCAGTTCAGAGAGCACAAACGACAAAAACGATATATCAGTTGTGGCCAACAGCATCAGTGATGGAGGATCGGCAGGAAGGAAGAACGAATATATGTCTCCGATGCCATCAACATTCGGAAACGATAGCTCATGTCTACCAGTGCCAAAGTCGTATGGCAAAATCTGCATTTCGAACAGCGCTCAATAAATTTCGAAAAAAATTACAAAAGTTGCATACTTCCGGGCCAATCATCCAAATTTTTACAGAATTCTTGTTAGCTCACCACCAAAATCGTCCTCCAAAAGCACCGGCCCATAATCTAGGAAACAAAAAATCCATCCAATATGTAAAAATGGCTTTCGAACATCAAATGCTCCTCCGCGTGAACATATTCCATCTTGGCTATATTTCGTTCAAATGGGGACATCTTCATAAAATGTTCCTCGATAATCACAAGAAGCTAGACCCGGAAAATAATAAATTCAATGACCCTCAATGGTCCACCAAGGTCATTCAAGCTTTGTGGCATTTTTCGCAATCAGTGTGGAGCCAGCGATGCTCCCAGATTCACAAGAAAGATCCAGAATTAGAGGAAAGTCTTTTTTCGGGAGAACTTCGATCCTCTATTCAGTCCTACCTACGATTACCAAGAGATACGCTATCAAGAAATGAAAAAGCCCTGCATTTGAATGTATCTAAGCATCTCAAGAAGGCTTTCCCAACAACACTTGCCCGATGGCTAAAACTCCTAGCCGAAGAGAGAGAGCTCACTATCCGATCGAAGCGGAATGATAGAATAGCTAGCGGGGGCCTCCAACCGCTAACGAAATTTTTTCGATGGAGGGCCCCCTCAGAAAAGGGAAATTGAGCAACCAAAACAAAAACTAATTTCGAAGCAACACAATTTGTTTTGTCTTGTGTTTCGTTATTGAATGCAAGCACTTTGTTCAGTGTGTGCAAAGATTTATTTATTTATGTTTTAAGATTGTTGGGTGGTACGTCAGTACAATCCCCATTGCCAGTAAAATTTAATATTTAATTAATTAAATCCTGTCGGAATTGTCATCCGGCGGGTCGTGGTAGCGCAGGCGCCGTTTAATTAGGGCCCTGGCAGCGTCACGTAAAATAATATAATACATAGTTGTCATAGAATTCTTCTTTAAACAAGGGTCCAACAATCTTCATCATCTTCCACACAGTCTTCTCCAATGTTGAAGCCGAGACACCAACATCTCTAGCATGACTACTTCAGGATGTAGGGGCCTTGAGGACGACCAATGTGATGAAAAGGGCATCCCTAGGGCTTATGGAGCCAGATTTCACCCGACCTTTCACCCACTGCGTATGGATCTGTGCAAAAAGGGACCATATCATGTTGAACTCTTCTTCAGTGAATGGAGTGAGGGTTTTGAAGGCATTGCTATCTCCATACTCTATCAGTTGGTTGATGATGGGGCAGGGACACTCTTCGGCTCGTAGATTGACTTCAAATGGGCAGTTTGTTGGTACCTGTTGGTTACACTCAGTTGTCTCCTTTGGGTACTTTGAAGCAGGTTGTGGGCTATTTGGTGTGTGAAGGTCATGTTGTTTGTGAAGCTGGATGGTTTGAGAGAGTATGTACAAAAAAGTGAAAAAGTGTTGCTCTGTTGTTGTGTGCCATCACAGTACAATTCCAACATTTAACATGTTTTATACAGTTTTTGGTTATTGTGTAGCATTTTGATACAAGTACACAGCAGGCAATAGGATCTATGTAGCAAAGATACTGGCATAAAAGATACAACATGTTTGAGTTCTGATTGATTGGTGTAAAGAAGGACATATTCTGGAAGATATCAGAAACAGATGGTCACAAATATGCATTACAAATAAGATTTTCATTAATTAAATAAATCCCAAATCTGTTTTCAGTGTATTGACCTGTGCTGGAGATAGGGTCGACGTTACACACATTGTTGGGTGTGTTGGTGTTGGGGTGGTTGTTGTTGGTGTGAACCGAATTGTGAGTTAAATAGTAATTTGGGATTTTATCAAATTACTACATATTACGTATACTAATTTAACTACATTTACAATACATCTTCTACACCACAATTACATTAATATAGTAGCTCTTTGTAGAGTATACCAAATCAAGGTAAGTACAATGTTGTGCTTGCCAAGCACCACGTCTTTGACTTTCAACCGTGAGCTGTTCTCTCTTGGAACACGTCTCACTTGATTATGTATCTTTACAACTTGCACGAATCTTGAACATGTATCTGAATCAGATCTGTTTTAAAACATGTTTTTGTTTCATTTATTTATATATATTTATGACGCGTAAATAATGATTTAATTCATTTAATCATTATATTATCATGTGCGTATCGCTGTGTATGACAGTATGTTAAAAGAACATCTGTGATTATTAAGATATATTATTTTGATTTTGAATTTTGCAATGGTTATGTAACTCCTTTCATGGGGAGCATTTGGTACTACTAAATTGTGATTTGACAAATTGAATTTCATTGTGATGTATAGACACTTCCATCTGGACGGAAAACATCACAAATAATTATTTTATTTGCGTACTTAGAGGATTTTTGCAGCTTCGATATTGATGTAAACAAAATGTACGGCGTATATTCAATGTAGAAGTAGATTATTTCAACATGTGTAAGAAAAAATGTATACACCTATATGAATAAGCTATAAACTCAAGTTTCGCGCAGGTTCACCTAGCAATTCTTATTAAATAGAACATAATTATTATGCAATATACAGCGTATGCATTAGCTAAATTTATCTAAGATTTAGATAAACTTACTTAAACAAAATAAATAGCAATGACTTATTTAATTATATCAATTAAATAGCATTGAAATATTTAGTTAGGATTCGAAGCAGCATGTGACTGCTCATATACTACGTCATCAATAAAAATAAAAATAAAAACAATCCAGTCTTCTTCAACACAAGGAAGCCAGTTCAATGTCGAAGAACATGAACTGCCACGCATGCATTGAGTAGCATCCAGTGGAGAGTCCTATCACCTTGCGAGTGATGTCTCCATTGGACATGCAAATGAGAATTCTCTGAACAGCTGTCTGGCCAACAGATGTCAGAGATCTCGCCGTTGAAACCAAGTAGGTTTCGATATACGTCTGGTATGAGACGTATGTGTAATTTGTGATCAAAGTAATAAATGTTAAAACTAAACTCATAATTATCTTTCAACCATCTTTTAATCTAGATGGTCTGTGCATAAGGCAATTAGATGACAAAGATACTTGGAAAATACACTTTACGTGTATTAGATACAATAACATGAAAAAGCAATATAGCGATGTTTCCGATATTGGGCCTCTAGAGTGCTAGTTTACATCATTCATTCCGAATTCTTTTGTCTTCAACCGTGTATGTATGTTTTTCATTTTCACAATTGATGCTGTCCTATCATTCAGACTTGTATGCATTTACTTTCTCATTTAGAATTAGATTGTTTTCCCGCCTTGTAGTCTTTTTGCCGAGCTTACTCCGCACATCGTTCTTTGATCAGTCCTTCACTGATTTCATCACATAATGACAAAAGATAATTTGTAATTTTTCATGTTTACAAAATGAATAACATTGGAGGGAAATCGGCCTATAAAAACTTTACAGGAGTATGAGCTTAAACACAATAATAATCCTATTATTGCTACGAAGACATCCAAAAAGATATATTCGTCCTCCAATGCATGGCTTTTCTTTCACTTATTCTTTTCACTGGATCCATTTTAATATCAAAAATGATCTGGATATATTTCTCCCATTTTCTCTAATTAAGTGCAGTAATTGATCTTGCCAGGGCAGAATGTCCAAAGTCTCGATTATTTGAAGACATTTTTTTCAATGGATTTGGATTTTTTGCATGAACATGCTGGTACCTTTTTTCCAAATTTTTGAAGAAAATTCCCAGATGATTTTAATAGCTTGGGATGTCCAATGATCATTGAAGGTGGGATTGTGGGTTATATTTGCAACGTACAATGATTGTATCATCGGCAACTTAGGAGAAACGTAATTTGCATGAAAAGCTTGTTTTCCCAATTTCAATTAATACAGAAAAACTCGTTGCAATTAAATATATTTCTCCTTACCACTGTATTGAAATGGTGGACAGACATGCATCACATCATTTTGAATAGCCCCTAGGAGCACCACATAAGCTGATTTGCTTCTGGAAGCTATTGATAGAATCACAAAATCCATACGTTGCATGTCTTGATTGGCATTGAAAAACATGGTGTACGGTTTTCTCATATTTTTACATTGTGAAGACACGCCTAATACTCCTGTATTTCAATCTTTTAGAACAGAAAAAGTAGGCCATAGTTCTTTAGAAAGTTTCTTATTATTCATGTTGCCTAGTATGTGCCTTATGCACAGACTATCTAGAATGTAAGGTAGATAAAAGATGTTTGATGATAATTGTGAGAATATTTTATGTTTGTATTTTAGTCACAATTTACACATACGTCTCATACTGGATGTATATTGAAATGCACTTGGTTTCAACTGCAAGAACTTTGCACATCTATTGACCAGACAGCTGTTCAAAGAATTCTCATCACACATCCACAGGAGACATCATTCACATGATGATATGGAGCTTCATTGGATGCTACTCAATGCATGCGTGGCAGTTCATGTTCTTTGTCATTGAACTGGCTTCCTTGTGTTGAAGAAGACTTGATTGTTTTTATTTTTAATTTTATTGAAGACGTAGTATATGAGCAGTCACATGTTGCTCTGTATTCTACTAATTATATCAATGCTATAATATTGGTTTAATTAAATATATCATTGATATTAATTTTGCTCAAGTGAACCAAAATGCTATCCAATCAATAATGTGTTGCACTCCATGGAGAATTTGAAGTTTTGTGATTAATCTTTCCTCCATGCCGAGGCCATGTCTTTCCATCTGAATATTATGTTGAATATCACCAACAACGACTTGGTGATGGATGAGAAAAGTTATATTATGATGGGGCAAGTACGGAGTAACTTGAGATGGTACCAATTCTTCTTGTTGGCTGTGCATAAATTTTGTTACCAAATTATGTATGACTCTGTTCTGTTGCGCCTACTCACTTGCACTGTCGTGCTGAAAATTTGGGTCGTCATCAGTATGACCTGGAGCATATACAAACGAGAACGAATCATGCGATTTGGTAATCATATATTCCACTGCCATCATTATATCAACGTCCCTTTCACTAAGAGTAGTAACGGTGCAATTTTATGGTTGTTTTCTCTTCAATACTTCCTTATTATCGTAGTGCAATGTTACAGACCCTTCACCAATATTGTAAAATTTGCAAAGTGCATGCACAATTGTGCACATAGCTAATATTGTAAAACTTTTGCCTCTGTTACTTCAGTCCACCGGTGATACTCCACTCATACGATATTTAGATGGTTTTGTTTCAAGGATATATGCATGTCATATTGCCTCATTTGCCACGATGCATCTCCCACTCCTATCACCAGGGTCCCATTTTATAATGCAGATGCAACTTGACGGATGTGTTAGGTCGAATGTATTCTTCCTACATTTGACCTCACTAACTTGTCATATGTATTCAGCAGTAACATTTGTGGTTTGAACAGCTTCATTTAGACAATATGTATATATGATGGAAGATCAGTACATAATTATCGTGTACGGAATTAAGTGCGTAATATGCGCGAATGAGTATTGGATTTGGAATTAGAAATAAAACCTTTTCTTTGATACCAGAGAATTCCAAATCATACGCGA
>Ga0209092_10002989_pt1 | contig 15081 bp, 6 predicted proteins | sample FraStrMetagenome_FD_187446 | JGI IMG/M metagenome (GOLD analysis project Ga0209092, IMG submission 187446) | Marine eukaryotic phytoplankton communities from Arctic Ocean - Fram Strait ARC3M Metagenome (SPAdes) (version 2) | ecosystem: Environmental > Aquatic > Marine > Oceanic | place: Fram...
TGAAGCTAAAGCGTTTGCTGCCAGAGGGGCACAAGCAAGAGCGGAAGCAGCACGCATCACAGGCAGCGGCGGTGGGGGCGGAGGAGGTGGAAGTGGCAGTGGAGGAAGTCGCGCAGCAGTAAACGCAGTATCAACGAACATGCGTGACGTCACCAGGGTGATCGACAAAGTCCCTGCATTTCAAGCTGAGGGCTCCCAAGAACAACGTGAAGAGGCTATTGCTGCGGTGGTATTGTACATCAAAACGTCCTTAGACTCTTGGGAAGCAGGACTATCGGCTCTAGCGAGAGCGGTGGACAAAACTCCTAACTGTCATGGATTATACACATCGGTGCTACGATGTAAAGCTCAAAACATGGAGCTATTAGGCGAGGCAGACCAAGCGGAACTTGTGGCGAAAGCTCTGCTATTAATCAGGGGCAGCCTACTGCGGATGGATCCAATAGTTCTAGCAGACAATGACGCCACATGGTTCTCACGACTGCGAATCTTAACGGAGTTGGGCGAGAACAAATTGGGGTGCGTGGAACGTATGGATATGCAGGAGGAAGTACTACGACGCTGCTACCCCACGCAATTCACCACCCTGTATCCAGATATCGCTACTCTCAAGCGTCAAGGTCTCCTTATGGCTATGCGCAAGAGCAGCGACCCGGTGGACACTAATTGGTGCGATAGAGCCACTGACAATAGTTGGGATTGGGCAAAGCTGTTGGAGCACTTGCAAAACTCGGATCCGGGCGTTCGTAGTGCGCGGCACAAATCAGAGCATAAGACTTTGCCGGAACAAGCGCAGCCAGTCTATCAGGCTGACAGCGTTGAAGAGAAGGGTGCGCAAATAAATCAGACTCAGGGTCGCGGACAGATTTCGTCTGAGGTGATAGCTGGTGTCAAGGACTCGCAGATTTCGATGGAGGCTCGACTCATGGAAGCAATTGCAGCACAATCGAACGCCATGAGCAAGCAAGTTGGAGAGCTGGCGGAGAAGCAGATGCACCTGGAGAAGGAGCACATGGTACTACGCACGGTTATCGACAATCACAAATCCGCACCTGCTGGTACGTACGCCGTCGATAGCTCTCATTCTACCTCGTCACGGGCGAGAAATGCAACTCCACCTATCGCTAAACCAACATTAGGCATTCTTGCTTTAGGTGCTGCCACAAGATCCGGAGCATACTCAGCAGCTGGTGGTAGAGCTTCGACTCCGAAAGACCGCGCAGCGGCTGTAAAGGCGCGCGATGATATTGACATCAGTACCATCCCCAAGGAGTGGCAGGACTTTACGAGGGCACTGCTGGACAAAAAGAACCGCAAAATCACCGATGAAGACTGTGTGATATGCGACCGCGGCGGTCTACAGTCGGGTTTCCCTCACCCAACATCCAAATGCGGCTTCTTGTGGACACTCAGCCCTCCAGGGCTGAAGTGGCTGCGAGAGCGCAACAAGGACCGGGGCGCAGCCGGGTCGCGCTCAGTGAACCTTCTAGATGTGTACGGCCATACCGATGCAGAGCTGATAGCAGAATTGTGTCAAGTCTGCGAAGAGACTGATGTCTCGCAAGCCTTGAAGGTGTGCGACGTAATGGCGAACGCGGATGACAAGCTCATGGCGGAGATCGGTGAACTTTGGGGCTAGAGCAACGGCGCTTGTTCCGACCAGGACAAGGATGCCGGAGCGCGTGCAGACAGTACAAGCATGAAGTTGAACAATGGCATGACAGTGAGAGGTGCACTACGGAATACGTTACAGAATACGTTGCAGGATACGTTGCGAAACACGGTGCAAAGTACGTTGCCAGAGTGTGCAAGTGAAAGTGGGGAGAAGGCGATTAATGCGACAATGGCGGCAAGTTGCAAGGTTAAGCGGGAGCAACTGATTAAGCAGATGGAACAGATGCAATTGACGGGGTCGAAGTCAAACTGGAACGTGGAAGCAGAACTGTCAAAATCAGAAATAGCGGCACGCAAAGTGGATGCCTCAATGCAGCAGCTGCTTCAAGTCCTTAATGGAGACACCGACGACGAGACCAACACTGGTTTGACTTACCTAATACCTCGCCGACGGAACGGACAGAGTAAGAAGACGTTAGCAGCCATATTGCATGCTACCATGTTGCATGCTGACGGAACGCGGGACAGTAGTACGGAGGAGGAGACGGGCGGTACATGCGATGCCGGAGCATGTTCAGCGCCATGCAATCGTTGTGACTTTGGAACGACAGGCGCAACGCAAACGAGACCCACAGCACAAACGAGTGAGCCAAAAGGTAACGAGGTGCATGTGGCAGTAATGTATGAGATGGAAGGTCAAGGAATACCGCATGGAGAGCCGCGTATTCTGGAGCTGCAAGCCCCTGATGACGCTCCAGAGGAGACGTTGCGCATACCGTATCGGTCTATGAGCGCAGAGCTGGAAGTATGCACAGGAGAAGCATCCCATGAAGCGACAACTAGGGTGCGCGTCATCGTGGATTCAGGAGCTGCACAGTGCGGTGTGTCGAGTGCATGGTTGAAAAGACACCCTGATCTGTGGGAATCCAGACGACGGGCAACGCACAAATTCCATTCGGTGACTGGAGAGCGATTGAGCACGGACGGGGTAGTTCGACTCACTTTCAAACTGGGTTCGCATTGGTTTGCCACGTGGGCCCACGTGTTCAACCACATGCATAGCAAGATTTTGCTAGGAACGAATGCGATCGTTGAGAATGCGTTGGTCATCGATGGTGGGTCGCTAGAGCTCACCGCTAAGGGAGTACCAGGTGCGATGGCCGCCCTGGAGTACAAATTGGAATTAGGCAAGAACAGCATTAATTTGGTATCGCCAGAGCAACCGGCTGTAACGGTCAAGGCTAGAGAGGTGAAACGGCGCAAGCCAACTACCAAGCCCATGATACCGGCCTTATTGCACATTGACACCTGCATACCTGCAAGGCGGGCTGAACCCGACGGGCCAGCGGACACTGACGACCGGCCAATGGCTCTCCTTATTCAGTTAGATGATCCGATGATAGGTCAGGTGTCCGACTGGTGGGTGACACCTGCGCGAAAGCTCACCTCCGAGTACCCGCAGCTGCAGGTGTGGGATACAGTGTTTTCGTCAGCGGAGCGACTGGCGTACATGACGGTAGTTAATCATGGCGACACTGACGTCACCTTGCCAAAAGGAACGGTGATCGGTGGTGCTACGAAATTCCAAGAGACCAAACATTGCCAATCGAACGAGGACGGAGTCGGCCGACTCACGTTCGAAGTGCAGCAGCCTAAAGGTGATAAAGCACCGGTGACTCGGGAAACTCTGAAAGAGCGCGGGCTCGATCTAAGCGGAGCATGCGACTTGGGCTGTCCGGGTGCCCCACCCCTATCAACGGAGCAGATGCGCCAATTGGAGGACGTATGGATTGAGTGCGAGGAAGCTTTGGCTGTGGACCCTAAAAGGCCGGGTAATTCCGACTACATGCTGATCAGAATCAACACAGGTGATGCATCGCCTCAGGCGTCCAAGCCATACTCAATTCCCTATGCCCATCAGGAAGCAGTGCGGTTAGAAGTTCAAAAGCTGCTACGATACGGGCTGATTTCACCGTGCATGTCGGCGTGGGCGTCGCCGATCTTGGTGGTGGTCAAAAAGGACCATACCGGTGAAAATTTCAACATCAAGTTGGCGACAGATTTGCGTAAGTTGAATGCGAAGACGGAAATGGACTCCGGTGCGATCGGAGATATGTCCGAGATCGTGGATAAATTCAATGGCAGACCGTACGCTTCGTGCTGCGACGTGAGTAGCGGCTATTATAGCTTCCTTATACACCCAGAGGACAGGCATAAACTCTGTTTTGTATTACCGATGTCGATCGGAGGGACTACGTTCTGCTGGAACAGGGCGCCTTATGGCGTGGCACGACTACCGGCCGAATTTTCGCGGGCTATCATGACAATACTAGGCGGCATGCACGAGGAGGTTAGTTCGTTCGTCGACGACCTCACGTTGCATACAATAACGTTTGAACGACACCTAGCGGCATTACGTGCTATGCTGCGTAGACTCATCTTGGCTCGAATCACGCTAAAGGGCTCCAAATGCCTCATCTTGCCCAAGCGCTTGGAGCTTTTAGGGTTCGATGTGACGCCAGAAGGCTTGCATATGCAGCGTAAAAAGAGTCGCGAGTTCTCGAGCTTTCCCGAGCCAACATCTAGGGACGAAGTGCAGAAGTACCTGGGCGCGGTACAATTTTACCGGCGATGGATTGACAATTTGGGAACACTCGCGGCACCGCTCACTGATTTACTTAAGAAACGGAATGCCTTCGTGTTCGGCGACAAGGAACGAGCTGCCTTTCGGGCTATCAATGAAATTTTAGAAAGCGATATTGCCATGGCGTTCCCCGATTTGAAGGACCCAAATGCTAATTACTGGGTGTTTACGGACGCGAGCGATGTCGCCGTGTCGGGAATACTCATGCAGCAGCAATGGGACGACGCGTCGCACTCTTATCAACCTAAGACATTAGCTCATTTTAGCAAGGTCCTAGACGACACTCAGCGGAAATGGGCCATTTACGAGAAGGAATCGGTAGCGCTGGTTTTTGCTGTGACACACTGGCGCAAACATTTGCTGGGGCGTAAATTTACCTGCTTTACTGATTCTAGTGTAGCCCTCACAATGATGTCGAAGCAAAGGCACACCTCCAAGATGCAACGGTGGGGCATGCTACTCCAAGAGTATATGCCGGGTATGACTATGGGATTCAAACGGTCAGAGGAAAACGGCGGGGCAGACTGTCTCAGTCGTGCGGCTACGTTTGCCAAATTTGTCCCTCAACCTCGGCATACAATGGAGCTCGACGATAGCCTTTTTGATCGCGTCTACGAAATACCGACCAATGTTCGGGGTACATTCTCTTTGCATATCCCCCGTGACCCGATTGACCTCAGTAAGATGTGGGACATATCCACAGACGCCACACCTGCCGAAGTGATAGCATTTGCTGACGTGTGTATGACACCGTCGCAGCGGGAGCGGAGTTCATCGGATATATTGCAGATGCAATTAATGCACGAACGCCTGCGGGTGGGTGAGGATGCTTTGCGGGCCAATGAACGTTTGCTGGAGTTAGAGAGTGTGGTCTGCCAATGCTTAATCGACCCCGCGACTGCCCATCGCACCGTTGGTGATCAAGCGTATGCGCATTTAACCTATCACTATGGCAATTACGTAGACGCATACACTGCACAGTACGGGCACCGCCCACTAATTCTATCGTTTGGCGACGACGACGGTCATTTTGCAATAGGGGCTGAGTTGGCTGGGTGTCGTGTACGCATGGATAACCATACGATGGCGGGACCAACCATTCGAGCAGACATTTCGTTGGATCGCCCATCAGCATGGTTTACAGAGCCAGTAGCAGGTGTGCATGCGTACGGTGACGTCGATTTCCACATAGCGGCGGCAGTGACAAACATGTGCGAGCACGCGCCGCCCAGCATACAGGTTGATGTCGACAGTGCTGTGCGTGCTACCAATTTTGACGTTCATAGACCGGATATCGATGCGAGAACGGACGCCACAGTCATGCGTGAAAACGCAACCTGCATGGCTCATCGTGTTAAATACGCAACGTGCACGGAGCATTCGGTGCTGGCGGGTCATAGCGCAGCAACACACCCGGGGATTGCGCATAGTCAATTGTTGGCAGGTCAAATGGTGGCAGCGTTCATGCATGAGCAGCACGGCATGCCATTGTGGACACGTGCGGAAGTGGCTGCCGACGCCACCAAGCAAATGTGTTTGCAAAACTGGGCGCACAGCGGTTATAGTACACATGGTGATGTGTCCGACACGGATGCTGCTTGGGTCGAGATGGTCCAAGGGGTGGAGTTGCTTTCAACCACGCCCCGAGTATTGCAACGTGTTACGCCACGTACGCCACCCAAGACGCAGCTTACTGGCTACGCGCTCGAAGCAACGGAGGAGCAGCTACGCGTACGCCGCAGTCATTACGATTTGCGCAAGCAGCAAATAAGCGACTCCGTCGATAAGGCGCTGGCGCGGGATGGTGCAAGCGCGTTCTTCCAAATGCCCCAACCAGGCGAGCCACTCTCCTCCCGTGTCGCACAATCACGAAACAGTATTCAAGCAACGGTGAGCGCACTCGCCTTGGTTCCGGAACCCTCAGTGGGCTCCAGCAATTCCGATTCGACTGCAGCTATCGCGTGCGATCCGCGGATAGCGCCCATTTCTCGAGACGAGCAGGACGACGACCCGGCATTAGGCGCCATCCGGGATCTCCTTTCGAGAGGGGAGAGTAATAGTGCTAGCGAAGCAAAACGAATTCGCACAGCTCGGAACCACTTCGTCGTTGGAACTAATGGATTATTATGCCAACGAGCGACGATATTGGATAAAAAGCTGGAGAATTACGAACGCCTTCGAGTAGTGGTGCCATGGAAGCGACGGCGTGGACTCATGGAAGCGTTTCATACTTCCCCGGTCCATGGGCATCGAGGTTACCAATCGTTGTATGAGCAACTAAGTGCACGATATTATTGGGCAGGAATGTATACCGATTGCGTGGATTTCGTAGAAGGGTGCGAGGTATGTGCCGTTCGCAAACCGTTTCACGCCAGGTATGGAGGAGCGTTGCGGGCGCGGCAAACACCTGCGCGGCCATTCCACGAAATTGCGCTAGACATCAAAGGACCATTACTCACCACTGACGACAACAATCAATATATTCTGGTGGTGGTATGCCTGCTGACACGATTTGTAGTCGCCATTCCGTTGCCTAACGTGGAGGGCAAGAGCATTGCGCGTGCCCTGGTCGATCACGTGTTCTGTGTACACGGATGTTCGTACCGTATGCAAGTGGATGGCGCAGGATATTTCAAAGGCGAAGTGATGACGAAGCTGTCAGAGCTCTTTGGTATAAAACGAGTGCAAGTGTTGCCGTACCAACCCACAGCTAATGGCAGTGCAGAGGCAGTGGTGAAGAAGGTGGCTAACCAGTTACAACGTCATGGAAATGCAATGCGTGCCTGGGATCGCTATTTGCAGCTGGTCGTTCATGGGATCAACTGCACGGCTGTCAATGCATTTGGAATGACTCCATTCTATACGTTGTTTGGACGAGATCCGGTGGGGCTGGCGGAATTGGAGTGGCCAGACTTGCAACGCCTAGACGTTGATGGCAGCACGTTTGTGTCGGAGCTAGCAACCAACATCCGCAAATTGTGGTCCGATATCAAATCAGACAGCGATGAGTACAAGAGGTTGGCTGTCGAGAGAGCCAACAGGGAACGCAAAACAGAACCGCGACCCGTCAAGCCCGGTGATTTCGTGTTTGTAGAGTACGGGGACGACGATCACAGCAAGCGAATGGGCAAGGCAGGGCTGCCGAGGCGTCGCAGATTCAAAGTGTTAGAGTATTGGCCAGAGCGGGGCTATGTCAAGATCGATACTGATGGGCACACTCGGTTACAAGACAAAGTTAGCTTACATAGGGTCTCTAGGGCTCCGGCGGAGTACACTGTGAAAGATCTCTCAACACCTATTCGGAGTCTGGAAAAACACGCCAACTCTCTGTCGTTACCTCCGGGATGGCGGGCCTTGCAGCAACGCAGCGCAACCGGCAATCGAGTCACTTATGCTGGTCCAGGAGGGCGCGGAGTAGCTGACTCAGCATCTCAGGCGTGGGCCGAGTATAATAACGATCCTGTGTACATGCCTCAACCACGTGTAGTCGAGCTGCCTACTGTGCCAGATTCAGCAAAAGCTGCGCAGGTTCCTTTATTGCCGGCCCCTGGCTCAGCACTAGCCAAGGCTCCGGTGAGGACGTTGGCCTCGTCTACATCTACCGCGGGTGCTACCTCCGGGAGTAATGCTCCTCCGCCGAATACTGAGAGTGACGTCTTAACAACCCGACAAGCAAAAGAGGTGTTGCATGCGTTGGAGGCCTTGTACCAGGAGCGAGATGAAGCCGTGCGTACGGTGCACGGTTGGAAATTAAAATATGTGAAACGCAACGGGTTGCATCACAAGAGACATGGCGACTGGCATGCTTGGAGCCCTTCAGGCGAAAACATTCGCTCGAAGACGCAACTGATGCTTAAATTAGGTTTGTCGGAGTCAGAGCATAGTGCAACGTCTGCTCCGGCTAAAACGTCTGAGCAGGAAGCAAATGATGGCAGTGCCGAAAGCGACCTGTCGCCTGCAGTGGGATCACGAATCGGTATATGGTGGCCAGGCGATGCAGCTCATTTCTATGGACGGGTGATAGCTATCAAGCGACATGAAGGAGTCTTGCATCACAAGATTCATTATGATGATGAGGCTACAATGTGGCATGATCTGCGTCAAGAAACATGGAAGTACGATACTAACAATCCTGGGACGTCGGCGCAATTGGCTTTTGTAGCAGCGACGGTACATCACAAAGCGCTTGCCAAGTTCCGGCGGCAGGAAGCAGTGACGACTCGATGTGATCAGGAGCGAGAACGTCACAACGAAATGATGATGGGTATGGTTTGGGAGTGCGAATTTGGCACCGTATACTAAGACCTACCATCTGGTGTGTGGAAATGACGACGAGTGGGCACAGACTGTGCCCAAGGTATAATTTGGGTGGACTGGGTCCCTGTGGGACGGGATCCTGGTTCTCGAGGCTAAGCCTTGGTTCGAAACCCGAACGCGTCTAACTCGTGCCGTCATGGGTGATTTCGACTTTATGCGTTAAGTTCAAGCTTACTGGTACCAGTTGAATGTATCACGGTGGTGGCGCTCCGTGACGCAGGATGGTACTAGCATACGTGGAATGCAAGAACTTGGATGTTTGGGAAGCATCTGAATGGATTCTCCTTAGATTGGATGGGCTGTGGTGGCATTGGGCTCATTTGATGCCGGAGGTCTGACAGAGTCACGGGTGTGCACGGTCGCGGCCAGCGATGGCTGTGCGTGCCGCTAGTGATTCTAGAGGACAAGGAGTTCGAGCTTGCTGTTGGTTTTGTGTGGTGGTCACTCGCTGCAGCTAGATCAGCAGATTCCGTCGTATGTCGAATTGAAGGGCTCTCAACTCGTGCTTTCGGCGAGTTGTGAACTGGTGTGGAGTACGGTTAGCACAGTTACTATCTGGGGAGGTTGGCTTGGCACCGAGGGTGGGTATGCATGCTGTTTTTGTGCTACCCCGGACGTGGTGTGACAGATTGGCTACCTATTTGCTAGCCTGCCATACCGCTTGTGATACTGCTCATGGGTCGAGACATCGACGACCTAAACCCTCTTTTCCCAAGGAAACCTCTGAAGCGCAGTTCTTTCACTGCGTGGACGGATAGGCTAATCGTCTTCGGCTGTGCAGAGCAGCCAGTTAACTTCAATTTGATTTGGTTGAGAGGTGCAGGTGCCTTGTATGTCTATTGATGAGATGACCCGCTCGTCAATTACATGCCAGCGATATACTGCCTGCGTCCTTTTCTATGTCGACTTACCTATAGGTGAGAATTGGTGTGCGCGCCATCACGGCGTCATGGCCTAACTCACCCTGTGTTTGGGGGCGCATGTGGCGCTATCGGGGTATGCGCGCGTGATGTCAACGAGAGATCATATGGGGGCTGCCATAGCATGGAGAACAACCCACATGATCGTATACGACACACGCGCGGCGCTGAGTTGGGGTGCCACCTGGAATGCCTGGGGTATGCGGTTTGATGACGTGCGTGCACAGCTTGTCATCGATGGGTGGGTGGTCTTGATCGGCGAGCATAACGGGGTGATGTCTCGCCTGGGAAGGGAGAGTGTTAAGAGGTGAGACCCGTTGGTCACTGGGACGGTTCCCTAGTGACGTGGGTCTGGGCCGGGGGTTCCGGCTCGGGTGTGAGACGACGTTTTGTAGAGTTACTACCCAACCTTAAGCCTAAGGGTTTCATCGGCACTACCCCTACCAACACTGCACAGTTGGTCGGTTATCTTATCAAGTAGAGGTCTCTATACCATCACCTGGTACTGGTGAAGGTCGACCCCTCTTTACACTGGTGGAGTAGTCAAAGCTGGCATTGTACAACAGTTTTGTGCACAGCATCCTGCAGTCAGCAGCAGGAGGAACCCTCTTGCATTGCTCTTTTGCCTTAACACACGAGGGCAGCAACGCGTGTGAATTGGCAACGCCAGAAAGGACAAAGGTCATTTGGCCAGTGAGTGCAGAACACACAGCAGTTGGAGCTGGCACTGCTTGTTCTTGCACAAGAAAATTGCACGTTTATTGCAGCCTTGTGAATTCCCAGTTCGCATTGCTAAGAGAACGTGCCGTGACTTGGGTAAGCGTCTTTGATATTGTGCAGTTGGGTGCATAATCTTTCACTGACGTGGGTTTCCTTCACTCCGTCGCTGCTCTTGTTTGATCAAAGCCGGAAGAATCGTTTTGGGTGGGTCGGTCGACTGACCCAGAACGGAGCACGGAGCACGCGCTCGGACGGAAGTTGGAAGTGTAGAAAAGTCGGCACTACCGTTTTAGGGCAGTCACCCTGACTGCTCCAAAACGGTACGAACGCCGGGAACTTACCGGACTACGGTAGGGACACAGTAAGTACGAACTCTTGCGAGAGGCATTTACCATTACCCAATACTATTCACTATTGGGACAATGATAACATATCTATATGGAAACAATGCAATGGCTATTCCGAATCCGATGCCGAGTCCCATTCGAACTCAGAAACAGGCAGATTATAGTCATGAGCTGCGTACCATGACGGAATGTATTGTCTTTCATTACTAGGAGCAAGAGCTTTCACGACATAGGGGCGAAAGTCATCGCTGCACAGTTCAAGAACTTGGTTGTAGCAATCAATCATGTCAGCACATTTTGCAAGCTTTCTTGCTCCCTTCCAGTCGATATCGAAGTTACGAACAATAGTTTTGCGACACTCTCGAACGAAAATCCTACCCAGTGTATTAAAATCATTCGTTGCTTTCTTAGAATCTGGATTATCGAACTTTGCAAAGACATTGAAAATGACAAGGGCATAAGCATTGCAGAAGCACGTGGCGATCGTATATCGAGCCTCGGCTGATAACGAATGCTTTGTCGGTGGAACATTCCTGTGATCGTTGACAAACACCAACCAGCCATGATCAATCAGTTGCTTCAATAAGTGGTTACTCATCTTTGTCATGTCTTTGTCATTACCAGAATCAAAACCATAAGCGAAAGGATTGTGGTGGCCTTGAAAAATTGCTGCAACTGCAGACGAAAAAAAAACATACCATTGCAGATAGCTGGTGTGACTGGTGATGCTCCAGCCATATCGAACACCTCGTTTGGTATGGCGACTACGCAGCTGGGAAGGGTGCACGGGCGGGGCCACCCAGCGCAGGGGGCTTCGTCGTTTTCGGGACTTCGTCGTTTTTCGGCACTCGTAGTGGCGTGGTCGGACTACGTATTTTATATTCAACGATTCTATGCAAGTGGCACAATTATGGCTCGGCCGGTGGGCGTTAATCCTACTCGCACGCGGTGGCGGCGTCGGAAACTGAGGCGGAATCGGACTCAGAATCGCTTTCTCCGGCCGCGGCCAAACTCGCAGCGTGGTCAGCGAGTGATGGTCGGGCGGGCAGGTCATTGACGCCGCTTACCTCATCATCCAGCACTCGGGCGACGTCGCATTCGGCACAGATGCGCGTTTGGCCGCAATGTGGGCACTCCGCAGGCGCCGAGTTGACAGGGCGATTGATGGCGGCGAGTGCATCAGCGAAACTTATATCGCGAGCAGTGGTAGCCAAGCTACGGAAGCCAACATCTGTGAATGCGTACCAGCTACATCCATTCCCACTGCCACCCCGACGACGCAACCGGGAATAGCAGCGCCTGTGTACAACATCGATCTTTGCGCATAACACGCTCATTAGTGCACTCGCGCGGCACAATCGACCGTGATCGGTGGCACCCAAATCTCGGAGGCTTTCGCTGTTGCAAACGGTGGTGAATGCCGCCGGCAACTTCGTAATACTCATAGGCAAGCGATCGCGTGTCACTTTTGGGATCTCACCGTTTGCGATGGCATTAAGCAAACTCTCCAGCCAATTGCCAGGTGCTGCAACCTCTATGGGCGAAACCGACCGCGACCTTGGGCGCGGTGGCTGCGCGCGCTCGTCAGCACGCTCATCCACGTCACGCGAGTGACGGTCGATCATCGGCAGCGTGCGCCTGACCTCGTTGAAGCGGTCGCATAATCGCTGGGTACTCGGAGGCAACGCGGATGAATCGGGAAGCTGCTCGGCGTCATCGGCCACGTCGGCGCCACCGCAGTCGGATGAAGAGGTTGCTAATGCAGGAGTGGTGGTACCCACTGTGCACTCAAGGCCTAATCGCTTGAGTGCGCTGCGAGCAGCTGAGGGCACAGTCGTGCGTACATCCTGGTCGAGCGCGCCCACTGAGCATCGGCCAGACATCTGGCGGTGGTGCCACTCTGCTAATGCAGCAGCACTGGGGGCTGCATACGTACGCAGTCGCGCCACATACGCCTCGATGGTACTCTCAACGTGTGCCCGACACTCGACCAGCAAATCTGAAGCGCACTGCATTACAATGGCGTCTACGTTAACAGCGGTGGGCGATTGCATTTTGGCCAATTGCTGGCAGGCGGCGAGTAACCATTTCGTGGCGGGCGCCCCCCAATCATCCAGCTGGTAAAGACATTGACCCAGGTCAGTGGCGATGGCGATAGGCAAAAAGGGGAATATGGGCTGCAGGTCGCCGGCCGCTCTCGAAATCATCAAGTTACCAGTGAACACGTGCGCCCAGCGCAGCGGTGAACGCCCCCGCAGCAAGGCTGCATGTATCTCGCCTCGAGATTGGTTGGGAACCCCATGCAGTGCGGGCGACACGAGCAGCGGGTACTCAGCGGTACGAATGGTTGTTGCGTCGGCTGGCTCGGTCACTCGATGCGCTGCCAAGGCGTCGAAAATAAGCACGGACCCCACGGTGTGCGTCGCGGGGCCTGACGCTTCAAGTTCGCTATCGAACTGATTCTCGGCGAATGCTGGAACCCTCGTGGCACCATGATAATTGCTGGCATTCCGACGAGGCAAGTTGTATGGTTCGTATGCGGGCCCACCTGCAGCCTCAGCTCTCAATTGCGCAAGGTTGCCGGCGGAGCGCATATTGATAAAGCGGATGCGGAAATTTTCTGTGCTATCCGATTGTAACGAATTTGAAGTGGCAACAATGATCTGTGGCGCCGGTGTGAGGATGTCTGGGCATCCCCATTGTAAATCCATGTGCGCAAACTCATTGGCTGCAGAACATGGCAGCTTTAATTTGGTATTGTATACCTGAGCAATCAACTCCATGCAAGCTCGACGACTCTGCGCGTTATCTGGCTTCCCCAAACTGAGCACGCTACGAGCGTACACTCCAACGGTCTTTGCGTACAGCAGTGGGTGCGAACTCAGGTACACACTATTGTGCGACACCGCTGGATTCCGCAGCCAACCCTTAGTACGCGTGATGCCTGCATGTTCATCAGCATGCTCGTAAGTGGAAGGATCGTCAGGGTCGACACCCAGTTCTGCCAGTTGAACTGCGTGGACGAGCTCGACCATGCAGCGCTCTCTGCACGTCAATGGCAATTGATATTGCAGCCATCCTTTGGCTTCATAATGCTGCCACTCTTCATCAGAAACCAAAGCGCCAAGGGCTTGTAATGACAGAGCGTTGATGATATCGCTGTAGCTCTGCATCCTGCATGTTGCAGCGTGTTTGTGACAAAAGTATTTGGATGGCACTGCATTATGATAGTGCAAGAATAGCAGCATGCGCAATTGCTCACCATCAGCACCTTTGAAGCTGTTGCGAATGTGGGCTGCATTCAATTCGTTACGCACCTCATTAAATGTGAGAGCATTTATCCGCGCGATCTCAGCTACGTCGTTGTCTTCACTACACGTGACATTCTGCGATCTCGACGCCGCGAGCATTTCACAGCAGCTCTAATTACGCTGAAAGACCAGTCGTGGAAAACTCCATATCGACGAAAGGGCGGGTAGGCCGGACGGCGACGCCTCGAAGCGGAGCGGGCACGATGTCGATTTGCGAGAATACACTAGCAGACAGAAATACGCCAAGCGCCCCGAGACTCGGCGCGCATGCAGCACGCTTCGCCCGATACCGTTACACTGGCACAGGGTAACGTGGTCACCCACTCGTGCTAGTTTGTGCATTTTGGATCGCGCACCACCAACTTGGCTTCACTGTCTTGCGCACCAGCTTTCGATGTCTTCGGCATCGGCTGCTGCGAATGCACGGAATGCGTGCGAAGTTTACAGGCGCGTAATGGTGGATGGCCTCGTGTTACCCATTCCTAATCACTTGGACCATGACAGTCAGGCTAAAATGATGAACCTGGATTCACAGTATGATGACTACGAGTATTATGCTAAAGCAGTTCAATTGGTGGAGCTATTTCTTGGGGACGTCAATAGCGAAAACAATCCACTCGATCTTAGTACTTTGGATATTTCTGACTCTACTACTTTTGATACCGCTGCAGCATTGCCAGCGTTAAAAATACGGTCTGACAAGGTATTTCAAGGGTTGTGCGTGAATGCTTCCGTCAGCCCGAGCCTATTCTTCGAAACTCCTTTGGATAAACCGCCGAACGCCGGCGAACTATTGGGCGTACGGTGGGCGACTGCGATGAACGCTCAATCGGGGGGGATCGCCATCCAAAAGCTAACGCGCTTCATTTCACTCTTGCTTGATCTTAAGATAGAGCAATTCTCCAACAATCCGTGTGTCCAGTTGCACGCGCTCAATATGACCAAGGCTGCCGAAGCTGCACGTCTGATTAAAGAAGCCACCGACGCCAGCGCTGCGGAAGCAGACGCAAAGATAGAAGAAGCTAAAGCGTTTGCTGCCAGAGGGGCACAAGCAAGAGCGGAAGCAGCACGCATCACAGGCGGCGGCGGTGGGGGCGGAGGAGGTGGAAGTGGCAGTGGAGGAAGTCGCGCAGCAGTAAACGCAGTATCAACGAACATGCGTGACGTCACCAGGGTGATCGACAAAGTCCCTGCATTTCAAGCTGAGG
>Ga0209092_10002990_pt1 | contig 15080 bp, 9 predicted proteins | sample FraStrMetagenome_FD_187446 | JGI IMG/M metagenome (GOLD analysis project Ga0209092, IMG submission 187446) | Marine eukaryotic phytoplankton communities from Arctic Ocean - Fram Strait ARC3M Metagenome (SPAdes) (version 2) | ecosystem: Environmental > Aquatic > Marine > Oceanic | place: Fram...
CTCTAGAGACTCAATAAAATTGGCATGGTCGATAATGGATTGACTCTTTTATCATATCCTATCGCTTCCTGGAAATAAATCCTTAGATTTTACCTTATAACTGGCTCGCAAGTAATTTAGTGAATCAGTAACAAGTACTATATTTATGTCGACTTTGAAAAAGTGAATGAGAAACTTTGTAGCAAAATTCAAAGAGTTAATTTTTAATTAAATGACAATAGTTGCAACTAAGATTTATATTGCTCTCACTTTTCCCAAACCCTAAAATGAAAAGGGAAGAAAAACTTATCGTCTAAATTAAAAAAGTTTAACGGCCCTTCTCGTACTCTAACAAGCGCTCAGTCAACTTCTTGGCGTTCCCTTGTATATCAAGACCTCGTACCTTGAGCGCTTCTTTCAGTTGAGTAGGCTTCATTTTCTTTATTGCTATCTTGTCCAATTTTGGAATATCATTATCTTTTGATTTTTTCTTTTTGGAGCTCTTCTTTTCACTTTTACCATCATCGGCAGCTCCAGCTTCATGCGCTTTCTTCTTTCGGTCCTCTTCCATCGCAGTTTCCATTTCATCTTCAGCCTGCTTTTTAGCTGCTGCTTCTTCCCTCCTTTTCTTCACTTCAGCAAGTTTCGCCATATCTCTCTTGTATTCCTCAGTAAGTCCCATTTCATGGCGCTTTCGGTAAGCAGCTGCTTTAGCAGCTTTCTCTGCTTCTTCTCTTTGCTTACGAGTCATTTGTTCTGGAGGAACTCCACCTCCAAGATCTTTGAGTTTCATCATGCCACTACCACGAATTTTATTAGGATTTTGTGTTTCAATAATTCCTTCAATACCTTTAGGTTTTCGTTCTTTTTTGACGTATCCATCTTCGTCATCATCCATATTCATTCTTGCTACTCTCATACCCACAAGCATAGCTTCACGTTCTGCATTAGCATCATCATCGTCATCATCATCATTTCCTCCACCACCCCCGACTCCATTCTCCTCTGCAGCTTCCGCACGGTGTTTTGCCCTTTGTTCATCAAATGCCGCCAAACGTCTATTACGCTCTTCAATTTCTTCAGCACTCTGTGCAGCAAAACGTTTTCCGCCTCCACGTCCGCCTCTTTTGCCTTTTCCTCTTGCCATGCTGAAGATCTATCGAAATTATTAGTGTGAACGGTGTTTTATTGAAGCTCTCGCGGGGAAATAGCGATTTAATATCAAGCGCCTAGCTGCAGCGTTGATGCACTTTATCTTATCAGCAGTTTGCGGCTTTAGATTCCACACGTAAGTAGAACTATGAATTTCAAGGCTCAAGAATATAGAGGAGTCCCATAAATACTTCTCCCATTGAATTAAGATTGCTACGTAATTTCTCCTATGTAAGCACTGTAAGTAAGTTGATCTAATATAGTTGTTCAAATGTCACTTAGAATACTGTAAGTTATGTATGTATTCATTTACGTACTGAATTCTAAGGAATTTTGTGGAACTGCAATGGTGGGACACTCGCTCACGTGTGTGTGATGATCAATTACCACAAAAGAAATCTTTGTTGATGTCACAAATCCAATTTCTCAAAATCAAAAGTACCATCATACACAGCAAAAAGCTCTTCACTTCATCATAGCTTTTTAGATATCACTGGAAACTATTTCATAATTCTTCTAGAATTGTGAATAATGCTACTACAAAGGCCAACAATCATGGCTTGTATTGGATTTACCTTTCTCCTTACATTGGCATCTGCGTCATTTTTCAATACTGCAACATCTGCCAAGACATTTGCAAAGCCTTCAGAAAGCTCATCATCTTCCCCATTTCTTAGAAATTATCGTGATCGAAATCGCAAAGGGAATATTGCATCATTCCTTTTTCCATCAAAGAAGCAATTGAGCAAAATAGTTCCATTCAAAACTTGGACATTTGATGATCCATGTGATCAGATGGAATGGTCTCAAATGCCAAATTTTACCATGTCTGTAGAAACAGACTCGACAAGTTCGGACATGGCAATAGCTGATTCAGACCTGGTAATTCTAGGTGTTTATGCTGACGGTGATAAGCTTACATCAATGGAAGAAGAGGAACAAACTACAAATGAAGTTGAGAACGATGTTGAAGACGAAAGTGATGAAAATGATGAAAGTGCTGAAAATTCAGATCAAGAAGACTTCTCATTGCCATTGTTAGAAGGAAAAGTAAAAAAAGTTGATGAATCTTTAAATGGGGCTATCACTAGTTTTATAGAGGAAAGTGCAAGTACTTTCAAAAATGGAACAATATTTGGTGCAATGACTCCGACATTTAGGGTTCTCCAAACTGGAAACGAAAATGGAAGCAATAAGGTAAGATCATGAACGTGATGATACATAATCCATGTCTACAAATAATTTTTGAGTAGCGATTCAACAGATCTTAACATCCCTAAATTCTCTTGTAGATGAAACGTTATATTATAGTTGGCCTAGGTAAAGCAAACAAAAAAATAAAACCAGCGTCTTTTTATCAGCTTGGATCAAAATTAGCTTCTAAATGCAATGTAGAAAAGACACAGAATGTCTCCATTATTTTTCCTCCCCAACTAGCTGAATCAATTGTGAACGATACCTCCAACTCGACCTCTGGCGAACTTAATGAAAAGCTATCTTCACATTTTTCTGATATGGCATGCCAGTTTTATACAACTCTGTATTCAGACAATCGATACCGTACAAGAGATAATAAAAAATTTCCAGCAGAAAAATTATCTTCGGTGAAATTTATTTTGGACATGGAATGCGATGATAGTGAAGCTAAAAATGAGAGCATTGATATTACGTCAGCTCTAGTGGAGGGTAAAAATATAGCTAGAGGTCTATACCTTGCAAAGGATATTGTTAACGCTCCTCACAATGTCTTGAATTCTGATAGTTTGGCAGATACAGCTAGAAAAGTTGCAAAGGAGAGTAATGGATTGATTCAATGTAACATTTTAGGGAAAGAAGAATGTGAAAAACGAGGCATGGGGGCTTTCTTGGGTGTAGCTAGGGGTTCCGAAACAGACCCACAATTTATTCATTTAGTTTACAAAGGAGAAGGCGAAATCAAGTAAGTTTTACATAAAGAGTTGCTCGCTTGAGACGTTTGATTTGCTTTTTAATTGTTCCTAAATAAATGTTCCAAATGATATTCAAAGACGCAAAGTAGGGATCATTGGTAAAGGTTTACTTTTTGATACCGGTGGATATAATATTAAGAAAACTACTATGCTTAATATGAAATCCGACTGTGGAGGAGCAGCTGCAGTGATGGGGGCTGCATATGCTATAAGTGAAATGGCTCCCGAAGGTGTTGAGGCTCATTTCATTGTTGCGGCTTGTGAGGTAAGATATGGACTAAAACCGGGAATAAAATATAAATGTTGGCTCATTTTTGTTTCGCCATATATCAGAACATGATTAATGAAAAGGCGATGGTTCCTAGCGATATTCTAACAGCATCCAATGGAAAGACAATCGAAATCATAAACACAGATGCAGAAGGGCGCCTAACTTTGGCTGATGCACTTGTATATGCAGATAAAGAGATAGGGTGTGAGAAAATCATTGAGCTGTCAACTTTAACTGGGGCAGTTATGGTTAGCTTGGGGGCTGATGTTTGTGGATTATGGACCTCGAACGATAAACTGGCACTAGAATTGTCTGATGTATCTAAACGCACAAATGAACAAAGCTGGAGAATGCCTTTGGTGAAAGGATACAATTCTGCGTTAAAAAGTAATATTGCAGATTTGAAGAATACTGGAGCCAGGTATGGAGGTGCTATTGTAGCTGGTGAGTTTCATGAAAAGACTTGTTTATCTTCCTTCATGATATTAAGATGATTATTTACTCACATTGAATTCAAATTTAAATTTCCTTGCTAGCTCTATTCCTTCAAAATTTTGTGAGCAAAAAAATTCCTTTCGCACATATTGACATAGCAGGCCCCTCTTTCAATGACAAGTCTGGTGGGTCTGGGTTTGGTACGAAAATGGTTATTGAGTGGGTTCAAAGGCAAGGTAGAAACTAAGAAGGGCGTTTCTTTATTGAAAAAGCTGAAAGTATTCTTTAAGTTTCAAGAAGGAAAAAAGTACTTTGCGATGGAAAAGATACTTAAAATAGAGTTTCCCACGACTGAGATTGTTTTGTTCTACGCGATTTACTATTGCTTAGGAACAAGATTCGAGTTCCTTATTTTTTCTACGTAAAATATGATATGTTTATTTTCGTTAGAAGAAATCTTTTCCAAGAGTGAATATTTCTATTCATTTGTCTTTTGAATTATATGTCTCTCTAATTGTTTATACTCCATTTGTGATAAATAGATAAAAGAACTATATTTATTATTCGTGTTTGGCTTCGCTTTCTATATTGAATAAATAAATAGCTTTTGTCGTTTGTCATAATTTGAGCACACCATTCAAAAAAACATCACATAAGGCATTGAGTTCCTATTACAACAGATACCTTGAATTTAAATTAAAATGTACCGTTGGGAAATCTTGTTGCAAAACGATCTTCTCATAGCCGTATAACTAGTTAAGATAACTTAGTGAATAAAGAACCAGTCAAGCTCTCTTTCTTTTCTGCATGAAAAGTAGGTTTTTCACATTCGAATAATTCCTTTATATTGAGATCCCCATATCCTCATATAAACTAAAGAAAAGAAATAGTGCAAAGCCACTATTTGAGATGAACCAAATTCCCGGCAACGAGGGCAATGATGATTTCAATGGAATACCTATGCATCATTCTAAGAAAACAAATTATTCTCGAAACCCAAACCATTCCAATTTGAAAAAGAAAGATAATGAAAATAGTCTCTTTGCTATGGGTGAATCCAGCAGAAGCGGAAATAGCCTCGGTAGTAAGGTCACAGGTCGACATGGTCGTAAATTGAAAATGAGTATAGCTAAAGCAAAGTTATTTTCTCCACCAAAAAAGTTTGCGTTTTTTCCATTTCAGTTTCCCCATCAGAACTCCTTTTCTGAACGCGATAAAAAAGCTAAAGCTGCTCGTGCTGGTCAGTTGGGTAAAAAGCGAAGAAAAACTAAGAGTTATGATGGTCCGACTCCGCTTCATACTGTTTGCAAACTTGCATCTAATGTGGATGATATACATTCGTTTCTTGAGTCTCCTGCATTTTCTCAAAAATTAGCTACGGTAAAAGATGATGATGCTAGAACACCGCTTCATCTGTTCTCTATGAACAAGAGTGTACACAATACGGATAAAGCGAACACTAGTAGCCATTCTATAAACTACGCTACTTCAATTGATGATAAAGCAATTATTTCCGAATGTGTTCTTAATTACATTTTGCCCTCTGATCCAACTGCTATGACTGTAACAGATAAAAATGGTTACATTCCATTTGAGCATTCTATTGTTGAATGGATATCTGCTGCAAATGAAAAAACTTCATCAAATATGTCAAAGAGAAGTTTTAGGAATAAATCTTCAAACAGTAATGATAGTTCCTCAGAGAGTCCTAAAGCTATACATGAGATTTTCATTTCTAAAGGTAAAGCGGTCATAGAGAAAGCTGGAATAAAGATAGGTAAATTGGGTCCAGCATCAAATGTTGATGATTTTCATGGGAACAATGGATATTTATCTGATGGTAGTGGTCAAGATATTGTAGCGAAAGATAGCGAGGACTGGTCCAATGATTTGCATACAAAATCCTTTGATCCAGCTATGGATACAGATCAGGAGTTCTTTCCAATTGATGTGAACGCAACCCCATCTCTACTGTATACTCTTGATATTCTCTCCGTTGTTATAGAATACTTTGAAAAACGACACCGGGAAGAAAAGGTTACAAAAAGCATTAACTCAAAAACGATTACAAACAATAATAAGTCATTTAGATTCAACAAATCTCCTAAGAAGAGCTATATTACAGGAACTAGAGGTTCTATGACAAATGGGCAAGCATTTAATGTCCCTCCTCCAATTGCTTCAGACTTAGATGCTGTTTTTGCAAATAAAATTTCTTCAAACATAAATGATCCCGCACAAAACGAGCAAAGACACGATACGATAAGAAATAGTATCATTCATACAATTGCATCTATACCAAATCTTATGAAAACTCTTCTCTTGATAGAAGACGGTATGCAAAGGAAACTTGTTTTTGACTTCCCTATCATACGCGAGATAGTTTTCAACAAAGATTCCATTGGTCCGTGGCTTGTTGAGATGCTGAAAAGCCAGGAAAAGCGAGTGTCTGAAAAAGCTGTCCATTACTTAAAACTACTTTCAGGGGATGATGAACGTCAATTCCGAAATTTATATAATGATAAAGCTTACAAACAAGGAGATATTTCATCAGAGGAGAGAGTGAAGAAGACGTATAATGAGTTGTACGAAGCCGTGAGCTTACTTGATGGGCTCATCCCCTCACTTCTGGGCCTTGACGAACGCATGATCGAGCAAGCAGCGACCACACAAATTATCAGTAGGGTTTTGGATAAAATGGTTTTAAAACCATTTGCTGTTTCAGTTGTTTTCTTTGATGTTTTATTTCTCTCAGCTCTGATTCTTTCATTCAGATTCAGTACGACTAAATTCCTTCACAACGATAGTTCCGGTGATATTTTAAAGTGGATCTACAGTGCAAACGCATGTAATATTTACTTCATTGTGAGAGAATTAGGAAAAGCTATATCCTTGTCAATGTTTACAAGAAAATCTTTTGCTTTGACCTACTTCTGGACGGTATGGAATTTAGTAGATGTTTTGTCAATAGTTATGTCCTTGACAAGCACAATCCTGATGAGGCTCTATTTCATGAGTGATGACTATTCCTTGAACGGTGACAGTGTACGTATACGTATCTGTCTGGCAGTTACCATAGGTCTCTTGTGGATTAGGGTTCTTGGTCTGGCAAAAACAATAAATGTGCAACTTGCTACTTTCGTCCTCGCCATTGTTCAGGTGAGTCATCCTACTTTGTTTCGTTTGTAGCTTTATACTTGCTCATTCCATCATTGTAATTCTTACGAATTTCCTTCAACTAGATAACGAGAGATATAATTTGGTTCCTTCTGATTCTTTTAGCACAAGTAATCAGCTTTGCACAAATGTTTCATATCCTACTTGTTCCATCAAATTGTAAATCAACAAGCGACGACTTCTGTAATATTTGGGAATACTATCTAAAGGTATACTCCATTTTACTAGGTGATTTTGGTGAATTTGATCGAGAAGATTTTTCCACAATTTTCTCGATAACTTTAGGTGAGATTTAAGGACTTGAAATTATGTAGCATTTTATTTTCATATCTCTAGAGAATGTTTTGGACTCACCATTTATTTAATGCCTTCCACGCATGCAGCTGTTTCATTTACATTCATGGTTGTGATTGTATTATTGAATGTCTTGATCGCCATTGTAAGTGACTCTTACGAGAAATGCCTCCTTAGGTCAGAATATCTCTTTGGTCGTGCTCGCGTGATGCTCTTAGCTGAGCTAGTATCGTTCCAACATCTCTTAAGACAGAACACAACTATCAAAGACAACGGCAAGGTATCTAAGTCTTGGAAAAAAGAGAGCAAAATATTTTTCTTGTTGTCTGTATTCGTCATGCTGACGTTAATTGCAGGTGAAGTGACAGGTTTCTTGACAGGGACAAGAAAAAACAATAGTGATTTCGCTTTCAATATTGGCAGTATCATCTTCCTTTTGTTCCTTTTGGTTGTCATTTTTTTTGTGTTAATAAAGGGTGCATCTACCGCATCTTCTCCGCACACAATCTCAACTAGAATTATTCAATGGATTATGTTTCGATTCATAAGGACTAGCGCGGATTCATGGGATGTCACACAACAAGAGGAGTGGAAAGGTCAGGTGAACTATTTGCAGAAGGAAATGTCTAGACTTGCAACAGAGACCACAGAGCATACCAGATCATTGATCCAACAAGAAATTCAAGTCACAAATGTCCAACGGAAACAGCTAGAGAGGAAAATTAATGAGTCTGAAGAGAGAATCATGTCGCAATTGCAGAGGAATCAACAGCAACTTAATCAAATAATTGCGATGAACGTTGCTTCAGATATCAATCGACCTTATGCTTCACCTTAAACTTAAGTCTTCTATGACCAATATAAACATCAAATCCAGGATTCAGTTTTATCAATAATCACATATTTTATTTTATTTAGTACAGGGGTAATTTTCAACAAATATTATTGACTATCATCGTCATCAACCTTTGACTGCAATCCTCCTTTTTTATTTTTCTTCTTATTTTTCTTCCCTCGTTTCAAAAACCCGAACAACCCTTTCTTCTTCGTTGCTTTTTTCTGCTGCTGCTGAATGATTTTTGCAACTTTTGCTTGTTTCGAACTATCTTTTGGGCTCAAAGGTTTTGTAGGTGACTTAGGAAGATTAGACGATGGCTTAGAACTTTCCATAGTTAGTAAAACTGCGTCGTTCTGTTGGAAAATAAAGAAAAGAATTTCAGTGTTTCACGTTCAGAATATTTCATACTAAAGATATAATTTTCATCAACTTACATCCATTCGGGGCTCGATTAAATCAATTTGATCAGTACTAAGTGAGTTCTTCGCTCCGCGGCTATGACTGCCACCACTTACACTTGAGATATCATCTCGAGCACCATAATCACCATCAACAGCAATACTTGGACCATTAACATTCATACTTGAATTACCTTGCCCTGCACCTTCTTGGCCAGCTTCACTTTCTTGTGATTCTTTTTGAGTTTGTTCATTCTGTGTGTTTGACTTGATCAAAGCCTTTGTTTCAAGTAGTTCTAACAAAACGGATTCACGACCTTCATAAGCACGCATAATAGTAGACACACGGTCAATCTGTCCGGGAACGGATGTTTTACCATATACAAAGTTAAGTAGCTCTGATACTTGCGCAATAACAGCAGGTGAAGTACCATCAATAGAAGATCCAGAATAATCATCTGAATACACCGAATCTGACTGACCTGTTACGTCATCGTCGTCAGTAGCCGGTTCAACATCTGGTGATGGTGAACGTGAGGAGGTTGGTGTATGAGATTCATGTGTTGGAAAGGACTCAAAAGATTTCCCATGCTCATCGTGATCAAATGATCTTGATTCTATCCTATCAATATTATCAGCTTGACTATCGTATGATCGTGAGAGGTCGCGTTCTCCCAAAGGTGTATCGTATTCTTCAGTGTCAGACTGAAAACCTCCGTCTTCCACACCTGAATTTTCACCTTGATCCTCCTCATTATTTGTCTGTACACTTCCTGATCCCGATTGGTTTTCTGCGTCAGTTGGCCATGCTCCTTCAAAATTAGTTTCAAAGTCAGTCTCAAATTCTGATTTAATTTCAGATTCTTTATCATTGTAAGATTCTTCCTCATTGATGGTGGCTGGATTATTTTCAGACTCTGCCTTACGATTATACCTCACTGTCAGTTTTTGAATCAAGTGCTCTTCTCTGTTTTCATACTTGGCCAATAATTTATCCAGTAATCTCACTTTTTCAGGTTCATGAGTTTCCAGAAGATGCTTCACAACACGGCGATGAAATTCAGTTGGAGAATTTTCATCCATTTGTAACCCTGCTGGTGCAAAATTTGCGTAATCAAGAGCTGGAGTCATTACAGAAACATCAGCACCGTCCACTTGGTCACCGTATTCTAATTCTTGAATGGGAATATTTCTATTCGATGACATCCGTCCATTGGCAGGAGAAAGTGCTTTATTTTCGTCAATCGTTTCTTCAATTTGCAGTTTTGACATGGGTTCTTCTGAGAGACCAAGAGGACGTTGTGGAACATATGAAGAATCTTCAATATTTTTTGTGCGTTCGTATGTCTCAATGGTTTCCAACGTAGCATCATCTTCGTATGGAGTATCGCCTTTCCCGTTCTTATTACCTTTTCTACCTCTATCTTCTACACCATACTTTCGTTCTTTAAACTTTTGTCTCCTTGATTTCTTTTCTTCATCTGTTTCCAGCGTAGAACCTTCATCCTCTTCTTCCACTTCTTCCATTTTGGACATGCGTTTATTTCTTTGTTTTCGTTCCTTTTTCTCTATTAAGCTACTCTCATGTGTGTAATAGGTACTGCTATCATGACTGACAAATGTATCTTCATCAGAATCAGAGTCATCATTGAATTTTTGTATGTCTTTCAGATTTTGGACGCAAACGCCAGTATCTCCTTGAACTAAGGGACTGCATATATTATCAATCAAAAGATCTAAAAGGCTCTCTGGATCGTGTTCTCTTCTCTGATTCTTTTTCTTTTTTCTATGTGCTTTTGCATTCACTCGTTCTTTAAGCTTATAATCCTTATTTCCTCGGGAACGATGATCCTTCTTTTTATAACTTGTTTCGTCATCATCATCTTCTTCTTCACGTTTTTCATCCTTCCATTTTACTTTTGGACTGTCACCAATCAAGTTATCAGAGGAGTTACGTTGTGCCATTTCATCTTTCTTAGGCCTTCGAAATAGCAAATTGACATGATCTGGGTCTGCTTCAATGATAAAATCCATAATCTCATCAAAAGTAAGTCTGGACATAGTTGTATCATTAATACTTAGCAATTCATCTCCAACTTCCAATTTCCTACTGAGAGCTGCAACTCCAGTCCGGGGCAATTCACAAATTCTGACTCCTCGTTGGGGCTGAGTAGATGGAGAATCTGTTGGTATTGGCTCAAAGACAATCCCCATTGGTTTGCGTAGAGTAACTCGAATAAGACCTAAAGAAGAGGAGGGTGCCCGAGGTGGCATGGAGGTTTCTCTACGTGGGGGGAGTGAGGAGTTTCGTGTGTTGGCAGGAGGTGGAAGGGAGGAATCTCGTCGTTGGTATTCTCTGTTGGCTTGATAAGGTCCTACACCTTGTTGGTTTAAATTAGCAGCATTGTAAGGAGATGGCGGAGGATATGGAGAAGCTATTCTGTGGGAAAGAGAAGGGCCCGGTGATGCAGATCGATTTGGGTATGTGTTTGAGAATGGTCGTGGAACAGCTGGATGCTGGGGTTGACTTTGGGGTGGGTTTTGTGTGTGGTTTGGGCTTGGACTGGAATTTGTATTCTGATAAGGTGAATAAGGATTCATGGTCTGGCCTTGCTGTGGATTTTGTTGTTGCATCGGTAAAGTGGGTGTCTGACTTCTTACTGGGAAATTAGAATTATTGTTATTATTAGTATCCTGGTCCCACCATGTTTTGGGTATTGGGGACTCTGCTGCAATGGGAGTGCTGTTGTAGTTATGAGCATTGTTTGCTGCCCCTTGATTTTGACCATTTGCATTCGATGCTTCTAGAGATAACTGTTGATTTTGTTGCTGTTGCTGTTGCTGTTGCTGTTGCTGTTGCTGTTGCTGCGGTTGTGTCATGAGTGGAGTTCCTGGGTTCATAACTCCTGCTTGCGGTGGCGATGTATTCGCGATGACAGGTGAAGTCGAAGGTGGAACTGAATTCATATCAAGTGATAACGAAGAAAAAAAATTTCAGGCACAAGCAGTCTTTAGCATTTATATGAATCTCGCATATCCTGAAAACACGATATACGATGGCAAAGATGTAAAGTTTCAAGTCCCTCTTTTCCTCTTCGGTTGAGTTCGATGATTATTACTTTATTTTTTAATGTATTTGTTCACTGCTTATCTAGAAACTTCCTATTTGAACGTTTGACTGAGCGTCCTACATCAAAGAATGATTAATTTCTACCAAAAAAACATTTCCTATTACATGTGTATACATATTTAGATAAATCTGCAGGACTACGTAATCGAACTTAAAAACGACTTCGAAACCAGTTTTCAATTGAAATATCAAATATACACATATAATTATTTAACAAATGTTTGTGGTTTTCAACATGTATGAAGTTGAACGAAAGAATTTTATTTATGGAAATAAAGATGCTGTCATGGTCTATTTGTGGTCTATATGTTCCAAAGTTTCGAATCATTTTTTTAGTACTTTCATTAGAAATTCTTATACACATACAATATTTAAAATCTGTATTTCGTGTCACAATGATACATTTGACAGCCGTAGGTAACTATGATATTGAGATTGAGAAACAATGACAACAATTGATCCAGACAGGACTCGAACCTAACGCGAATCGTCAGCAATTACAAATGGCAAAAACGTCAAAACTAACTTTGTTGGGAACACAAAAAACATACATAGGTAACAATGATGTTACTGGTAGTCAAAATCTGTTGCATCTGACTTTCTTTTTCTTTTGCACTTCCTCCGTTTTACTGATATTTTCATTTGAGCCACTTGGGTGAATGTGTTTTTCTGTGTCCTCTGACGAGAGATGAGACTGCTGCTGGCATGTTCTCAAATATTGGCCCTTTTCTTCGTGAACTCGCCCTTCAGGTATCAAATGAAGAAGAACTTAACGACCCTTTCTTGGTACAGAGCAAGGTTTTGAAAACCGTCGAAAAAAACTTTCCTTTCTTGCTGGAACGAGGGGTACTTCATCTACTAAACGACACCAAAGAAATCCTTCAAAGATATACACTGGGGGTTATCATAGGAAGTATGAGCAATTGGTTTATTGTTACAGAAGATGTTTCTAGTGGCACTCAGCCATACATTGTACATTCATGCTAATTACGGTTTTACGCTTGTAACGAAAAGTTAGAGATTACTGCTATGTTTTTGAGAAGAAATAGAAACTCCACCATTGGAGGTGGAGGGACGCTAGCAAAAGAAATAGGAAGCCTGCATCAATTGAGACAAACGACGTCCTCAAGAAATGCCTTGAGAGGCCCTATCCCATCCGAAATCGGAATGTTGAATCATTTGCGTCCATTTGATTAACATACCAATTTTTTGACAGGATCAATTCCAGCTCAGATTTTTCAATTGGTAAATTTGGAACTACTAATAGACTTTAGTTATAACATGCTGGGAAACGAAATATTTTCAAAATTCGGCAATCTGAATAATCTACAGTATTTGGACCTTTCTCGAAACCTATTTAGTGGCGGAATTCCACTTGAGCTGGAAATATTGAACAATCTGAGAGGTCTGAAATTATATAATAATTTGCTGACAGAAAATTTAAAGTATTTTTGTGATCAGGATATAAACATTACGATAAAAGAAATACTCATTGAAGGCAAAAAAAAAGATTTTTCCTATATGGTAGAAGCAGGCTTTAGCTTTGATTGTGAGTGAGCATGGATGGTTTTTTGTTTGTGGAGAAAGCTTGGTGTCAAAGTTATGGAGATAACGTGACATATCGAAAGCGTCACATTGATATGTGTAAACGAATTCTTAGAACATTGAAGTTGGTAAGATGTGGAAGAATCAAGTGGCTCCGAAAATCACTGATAGGATTGAGTAGTCTTTGTTGTAAGAGGAGGGGTTGGGATACCGAAAACATTCACTACATTTGGAGTGAACATAATAGGAAAAGCAAAAAAAGCAATCCTTCAAATTGAAGTGCTTTCTTTTGCAAATGTAAAACGCTCATTAACCATATATGATGAAGCTATCTCGAATTACATCAAATCTTTTCTCATATCTAAGGTGTCCCATTTGTTGTTTTAACCACCTCCTTCATATTCCTAGAATACCTCAATTCTTCAAGGAATGATTAAATTGTATACTTTACAATATTACCTGGTAACGCGTAAAACAATTTAGAAACCAAGAGTTGAGATAAGCCATGACTATGAGGATCCCTCACATATCTTTCAACATTTTCTTGCAGGCAAAAACAATAGTGATAAAAATCTCTTTTATATAAATTTTAGTTCTGATGTTTCATCAAGAATACAAATGAGAAAGATGTATGGTATTCACTTGCAGAAGCTGATTTCATAGTGACATGTTTTCATGTATCCTCATTTTCTCTTCATTGTTTCAAAACGAAAGAACGCATTCAGAACATGTTCCAATGTAACGTAACCGATTGAAACTCTCAACTAACATAATCCACAACATTTTCGAACCAAAAGCCGCACCCAATCATGACATAAAGAGTGATGAGCAAAATTCCTTGAAGCCAGTTCGAAGTGGTATTTCCCATTGTAATTGAAACAATGAACACTGACACTATGAATAGGTAAATCTCGTACGGTGGAAAATCAATTGTCATATCTTTATCAAATGTCCATCCAACAATAACAACGAACGGAATTACAAACAGAGCTATCTGCACACATGATCCAATAGCAACTAATGCACAATATTAGAAATTTCAAAGAGAAAAATGAAAGAGAATATCGAAAAAATTGTGAGGTGAAACAATTAAAAATATGATCATTTTCGACTTATCAAATAAATTTAGTGGACATAAATGACGCTTTGCAAGATAATACTTACTAGCTAGTGCAAGATCCATCTTATTCTTCATTGCCATCGATACGGCAGTAAGATGTTCCACAGCATTTCCCACTATCGGCAAAAGGATAATTCCTACAAAAGTTTTGCTCCAACCCGTTTCTTCTACGAATCCATCAATACTTGCGACTAACCAATCCGAAAGATAGGTGATCATAAGTGTGGTCAAAGTTAAGCCTCCTAGTGCCATACGGAAGGAGATCGAGGTCACGTCATCATTGTCGTCAGCAAAGAAGACTGCGTGAGTCTTCAGCTGAAAAATAAGCAGCAATATGTACATAAGTAACATAAATAAGGATGCAAATCGTGACAATAATAGCACTTCTTCATTTTCAATTTCATAGTACTGTGCAAAGGGAGTCGGCAATACAAGAGCAGCACCGGTCAAAGCAAGTAGAGACATATTTGCTGTGGCAGCAGTGGAGTTGAAGTTTTGTTCTTTGTGATACAAACCACCAAAAAAGAAACACGAACCAAGCACCAAAAGTAGATTGGAAAAGATAGATCCCAACATACTTGATTGCACGACACGATATTCTTCCGCCATCAATGCTTGGATGGCAACAACAACTTCTACTGCATTACCAAAAGTGGCATTGATAAGTCCTCCGATGGTTTGATTAGTATGAAGTGCAAGTTCTTCAGTGAACTCTCCAAGAATAGTAGCTAATGGTATCATGGCTAGAAAGTTGAGCCAAAAGATAAGGACTGAGTTCCATTGCAGAAAATG
>Ga0209092_10002991_pt1 | contig 15073 bp, 9 predicted proteins | sample FraStrMetagenome_FD_187446 | JGI IMG/M metagenome (GOLD analysis project Ga0209092, IMG submission 187446) | Marine eukaryotic phytoplankton communities from Arctic Ocean - Fram Strait ARC3M Metagenome (SPAdes) (version 2) | ecosystem: Environmental > Aquatic > Marine > Oceanic | place: Fram...
GAAGAAAAAGTATGTTTTTTTTTATGGTGTTTTGTAAAAACTCCCAGCCCCAAATCAATTTTTTTTGAATGGCCTATTTCGAGTACGTTTTTATGGTTTTACGTAATTAAAAACCAGAATAGACACCCCCTGAGAACCCGTGCACGCGTCTTTAGAGCGATCTTCTCATCATCTACAGAGGAAAAAGAACAAAACGCACAAAATTAACGGAATTCGTAAAGTCTTAAGCATATATTTTTCGAGACATCACATTCACCCATGTGATGATATTGTTTTATCGAATTGGTTTGGCTAGATGACTTATTTTATGTCCTTGATATTATCTCAAGAACATATTTTTTAACTAATTTGTGTCAACGTGCAGACATTCCATGTTTTTCAAGCTTATAATCTTCTGCTCTACTGGATAAATGACTCTTTAAATGATTTCTACGCATTCCCTTCATATTGTAGTACAGGTTGTATGTAAGATATAGAGATAGGTTATTATGCTATTGTATCTCCTACATGCTACATGTAATGCAGCATCCCACATGTAGAGAGAGACCTGCAGAATGTAAAAAAATCAGGGACATAATTTATGAGTTCGTAGACTCTTGTGCGAACGTGGACAGGAACTGCATTCTACGATTATGTACAGAATTTAAGAATAACGAAAGTTGGCAGTCGAAAGTGGTCCAAAGTACATGTGTTAATGTAGAGTTCTTTCATCTATTCACTTAAAAACTTCAAACAACATTCCTCCTTGAGGGAATTATACCTGTTAATCATCGCAGTAAAGGAACTTAATCTTACTTGATAATTATCTTTTACCATTTGGGATGCATACGATAATTTAGGTTATTTTGTCATGTTTAAAGTCGTTCTTTAAATTCTACCGTGCATTCTCTAGGACCACGGCCTACGACTTTCACGATGTTTATAAATCAAAAGATATCAATGACCCTTTAAGTTGCTCAGACGTAAAGAGCATTGTGACAAATTTAGTGATAAAACCATAACCAATGCACATTACAAATTTCCTGATATTCTCTAATTTAATCAGCTGATAAGTTGGCCTATTTTACCCAAGATTCACTGTTTTGTGAAAAACCAATCTTTGACCTACTTCAACATTCATGTTGAAGGTACTCTAATTTTTGTTTTTTCTTCATTTGTCTCGGCTATTCTTTTCGCTTTTTTAGGACCACCTGCTAACATTTCCAACTGCAAATAGATTCATCCCGCTCAATGCAACAATAAACTCAAAATTTTAACTGCTTTTATAACTATGTAACAATGTAAAGAACGCTTTCTGCCACAGCACAATATTGAGATGTTTCATTTAGCCCTTGGAATTTTTCTTTTCGATTTTGGGAAGAAATGAATTGTGATCATATGGGCCTGAGATGTAAATAATGCTAAACAGTAGCTTTAATGCTGGAATAAAGAGAAGTCAAAAGGTCGTGAATTCTGAACTGTAGATATTGTTCAGAATTGCCCTTTATCAATAACCACAAGAATTGAAATCTGCCATGAAATTTGCGTCATAATTCAAAAATAAAAATAAAAATATTGAGCAAAAAATATTTCCATTCGGTTGACACGTATGCTACCATTTGGTCGCTGTGGTAGATTAAAAATGATCCTTTGAACAAGGAACAGACCAGTAACTTCTTTTATTCTCAAACCAAGTACATCTGATCAATTCGAAGTAAAGAAGGCAGGAGTGAAATACATCACCGCAAGATTTGTAAAAATTGAGAGCGAAATTTCAGCGTGCGCTTCTTTCTTTTTCACCCAATTCAGAATTAACTGATTGGAATGATAATTTCCTTTTGCTTTCCAAGGAATTTGCTTCTAGGGTTCGTTTTGACTGTCTAAAGCATGCCTAATACTTCAATAGCAGCAGGTTCGAAATCTACCGATAGACCAACCAATGTAAATGGAGCGCCTCTAGGATATCTCACGGGGGTGAACTTTTCTAATGAGGAAAATAGTGCAACAATAAATGCAGTTGCAGGTGCATGTGCTGGCTGCACTGCGAAAACAATTGTAGCGCCAATAGAGAGGGTGAAGCTCTTAATTCAGTTGAGAGGATCAATTGAAAAAATCCATAAAAACAAGAATGCATCGGCAAGAAGGGTTGCACTAGACGTGTATCAAACACAGGGTCTGCTTGCATTTTGGAGGGGTAAGAATATTTTGCTGTGACGATTTCTCAGTTTCTCTCTCGAATTCGATTTCTTTGATCTAAACTCTGTTATTTTTGGTATTTTTTGCCTCCTTCGTATCACTAATAAATTCATGAAGGCAACACTCCAAATGTAATACGACAAGGAGGAACAGCAGCCCTTAATTTTATGCTTATGGACTCGTATAAGAGAGCAATCACGCCAATATTATCATATACGCTCTCATTCCCTTCAAATAGATCTGAATCACAACGCATTCGTTCACGCACACGCTTATCATCTTTTCTATCGGGAGGTTTTGCAGGTGGAACTACCACAACTGTATTATATCCCATAGAATTTTTGAGAACTCGTCTTGCTATGGATATGGGGAATAGCATTGAGACAAGAAAGTATCCTAATGGTATGAGAGACGTTTTTTTTGCGATATACAAACTTGATGGTTTGAGAGGTTTATACCAGGGTTATGGCATTGCTGTTGTTGGCGTCATTTTATATAGGGGTTTGCATTTAGGAGGATATGATGCTGTAAAGAATGAAATGTTATATCGTAAACAAATGAAATTAGGTAAGGATGAAATGAAAAACCAATTCGATCAAGAAACACTTACTATGAGTGAGCGTTTTGCAGCAGCTCAGATTGTTAGCATAGTGGCAGGTACGATGTGTTATCCAATTGATTCTGTGCGTCGTCGTCTAATGATGCAAGCAGGACTACCATCGAATGTGGAAAGAAAATACAATGGATCGATGGATTGTTTTAGGAAGGTCGCCAAACAAGAAGGCATGAGAGGTTTCTATCTAGGTATTGGCCCAAATGTCATTAGAAGTTTTGGGGGTGCACTCTTACTTGTTGGCTATGATGTGTTCAAAGGAATGCTCATTTAATTTTCTCTCTGTCAAACACAAAGTAAATCACAAACCGTTTCACCTTGGATTTTTTTGTACAAATTATTAAAAAGAGTTTGAGAGAATATATTGAAAGCAATACAATCAGCATCATACAAGTGCTTATTCTTAATTTTACTGTACAGTAATCTTTAATTCAAATACAGGTTCCCCCCAATCAATAAACTTTTTTTCAAAATTTGTCATTGGATCTACCAACTCTTTCCCTTTTAGCTTATCTGGTGCAAAGATTTCGACAACCTCAAATCCCGGAAAGTTTTGCCGCGAGGTCTTTGTCTCATTTGTTTGATTACTCACACTTTCATTTTTGATCTCATCAAGATATAATTTTTGACATATTCTAACGGAAGATGCAAATTCGGACAAATAACCCTCCCAGTTTGAACGCACAACCACCTCATAAGTGACCACATCATCCACACTTCTTTGGTGTTCTTTTTTTTGGAGAGATTTTAAGAATATTTGTAAAATTAATGGAAAAGCTGGGTGAGCATACCATCGGCTTTTCAAACGTGAAACCTTGGGATATGGATTTGGGTAGAGTAAATAATGTTTCACGATATGATTCCAATTGGAGTCGGTGAAATCATTTTGCTTTTGAATAATGCATCTCCAAAAATCAGCGAGTTCTGCTCGTAATATAAGTACATTTGGTTGATCTGGAATTGATTGGGATAGTATTGATTTGTCACTGATAAAATTATTATCACCTTTGTCATCATGAATCATATCATCATTGTTATCTTCCACATCACTTGCTTCATGGATTGGTTTTTGTTTACGAAAAACAGCATTGCGACTAAGACGAACAAGCGATCGATCAACTCCGATGACAAGATACTGAGGGAATTTTTTTGCCAATTGTATTGTCGATCGAGCAGTGCCACATCCGCTATTGCATCATGTTGATTCAACAGAATATCGAAGAAAAAGTTTACATGGTGAAAAAAAAGATGAAGAATCTTTCATTTTTTCATCCAAGAGTTGAACTGATTTAATACAAAATTTCATCTTTTAATCTCACCTGTCTATAATGATTCCACGTTGACCATCAATTCTCTTCTCATTGAAAAAATTACTGACAAATTCATCCGCTATATCAAATGCCTGGAGGGTATGTTTAGCGATAGGCTTCATCATCAGATACTTATCCAAACTTTTGTAGTGTTTTTCAATGCATTGTTGTAACTTGTCAGGATCTGTGGGGGGACACACGGTATCATCAATGGTGTAGGGTGTACGAACAGTATCTGTCGTATCATTACTTTCGGGGGTTGCAAAGTAATTGAGTATATAATTTGGTTTTCGACAAGTACTTCGTTTTCCAATATGAGGCTGCTGGTTATTTCTAGAGCTTCGTGTGGCACAATGTCTTGAAATATAGGTTCTTGTGCAGGTTGCAGCGGGTTTTGATGCAAATGCTGATAGGAAGGATATTGTTCGCTTTTGAGACGAGATTGACGAGGCAAGAGATGAGGTAGCAGCATATACTGGATTTGCGTGTGAAGCAATGCTTAAAGCTGCTGCAGTCGCGGTCCTTATAATCAATGTCGCTTTCATTGTCATGATTTTGTAGAAATCACCCCACTCTAGCTTAACTATTTTCCATATCCCTTGATCTAATACAAAGTTTCTTTTTAAGACACCTTGGGAAAATGAGCGGACAGAATTTTTTTCTGTCTACGCGAACCAATAATACGGTGCATGATTAGATTAGATTAGAATAGTGGAATGGATGTCAAAAAAAGACAGTCTGAAAGACATGATGACAAACAATTGCGACGAACCAGCTTAATTTTCAATAAAAAATCTGGAAATCTAATGAGTCTCGGCTAGATTTGATGTTTGGTTTACTTCTCTTGTAATATTTTTATCAGCTGAAGAAAGAACAAACACAACTTCTCGTTATATAACATTTGACGATAATTCGATTCCGTTAATCTTGCCACATTTTGAGTTTCTATAAAATTTTGCTTAGTGATTTCAAGAGAGCTTTCTAGTCCTTGCTAATATATAAAATCATTGAAGATTATTTTTAAATCATTAAACCCTTCGTTTTTTTCCTCGTTTGTTTCCCTTGACCAAGGCTCTCTTTCCATAAAGAGGTCGCTTCTTCTCTTCTTTCATCTCTACAGGATTATCATCCTCATCATCACTGAGGTCTTTTGGTATGACTTTTTTCTCTCCATCTTCATCTTCAGATTCAGAACTACTCTCATCAGATATTTCCTTATCCCAATCCTGCAACATTCATAACGAAAGCAATAGTTGAATAAAATAAAAGCTGTGAATATAATAAACATATTCAAATATATTTTCATACTCACCTTTAATTTGGCTCCCATCATAAAGTCATCACGCAAAGCATTCCAACTTCCTCCACGGCTGGAATCTTTTTCTTCCTTGTTCAAAGTTGATTCATTTGTATTAGAATTTGTATTTGTATTTGTATCTGTACCATTAGAAGGACCATTGTTTGATCCATTCATTGAATGATCCTTATTAGGAATATCCTCCTTTTTATTTGCTGTTTGTTTCAGAGCATCCAAAAATCCACGCTTAGTCATCGATTGAACATCTTGATCATGTTTTTTACTAATTCCATGAATATTTTGTTCCTGTTGCTCTCGTTGGGCTTGTTGATGTTTGGATATGGCATTAAATAATGCCACTACACCACGAGTAGCAATTCTACGATAGGATCGTTCACTGGTGATTTCTTCCCATTGTGAAATGTTATGCGAGTCGGTGGAAGATGATTTTATTGGAGCTCCTACCATATTTCCGACAGGTATATGCAAAGATGTTAAGTGCTCAGCTCTACGGAGTTTACGTTTTTGACGCAACGTTTGAAGTGCTTTCTTTTCCATCTCTTGTTGTTTTTGTAATTTTGTTTTGGTCTTTGAAAGAATGGCAGATTTTGGTGGATTTTGTTTATTTTTTTTCTTTTCAGATGGGATATTCATACCCAGAATTTTTGCCATAGCATTCGACATTCCTACAGCCTTTTTCTCACTACTGGAATTTGAAGGAATCTTCGATCGACTAGGTTTATGTTTGGTTTCAATTTCAGTTTCACTATCATCGTCATGACTATCATTGTCAACATTTCCGTACTCGTCTTCGTCACTACTTTCAGAATCTTCATGGACTTTGCCTTTTTGCTCTAACACTTTTTTCTGTGGTTCTTCTTCTTTAATGGTATCATCATCATTTTCTGCCTCAGCTGACGATCCACTACTTTCTTCCTCTTCATCACTGCTTTCAACATCATTCTCCTCTTCTTCGACATTATCTTCTTCCTCCGACGAACCAGCAAATCGATCCATATCCTTTAGCTGTTCTTTTAATCGCTCCTCTTCTTCTTTGCGAGCTTGTGCTAGGTTGGTAGCTCTTTTGTTTTTCTTCTTTTTCATGTGATGTTTGACCATGATGAATGTTTTTTCTATTTCAGTAAATTAGATGGTTCAATGACTTATTTGACTTCGGTTGGTCGACACTGATCATGCAGGACCAGATGTAAGATTTTTGTGTTTTTGTCAAAAAAAGATTCGTTTTTTTTTTCTTTCCACAATGGAGATGATTTTCAAGCGATTGGTGAAAAGAAAACCAAGAAGATAATTTTGATGGCCCGTGTTGTCGCTACGTAACTTAATATATGTCTTCTACAGTTCCGTATGTACGCACGAAGGACACATCAAAATGAATGATTATGACAAAATAATTTTTGCATTTCTTGTTACAATTCTTTTCAGCCTCATTCAGCAAGTCTTACAACCTTTATCTTGTTATGCAACATCTTTCCTAATTCCGGATATTTTTCGTAATCCAGCTCTACTCTTACCTTGAATCTACTTTTACAACATGAAAGTTGGCTTTCCATTAACCCTACAAGTGGTTCTTTCATGTCTACCTTATATAGCCTGCTTTTCAACAAATTCCTTCATATCATCTCCTACCTTTTCATGTTCCCGACCCTCCCATAACTCCTTCTCTTTTTATCCATCAACATCTTCTTCAGCTATTTTTGCAATCTCTGACGATGGTGAACATGCACAGCTTCCATCTCTTTATGTTGATGGTACAACAAAATCAATCACATCTTCATCAAAACCAAGTGAAAAGACATTCAATCCAAACATTCAACAATCCTTTGATAGAATATCTAATCATCTGTACAACTACGAAGAAGAAAATAGTAGCACTTCTACAGAAATGAATATGAATAAACGAATGGTTCGCTACGGACAAACTTTTCAAATGCAAAAAGATCAAGCAAAAGATGCCTTAATATCAATGATTGCCGATCCTGCAACCATTCTTTCCTCTTCTATGGAACGTGTTCCTGGATGTATTGCAACAGTGCATGTTCAAAGTATTCTTTTTCCTATCACATCAGATAACGGGAATGAATCCTATCGGGTTTATTTGACTGGAACAGCAGATGCATTGTTAAGTCAAGGTCTACTAGCTATTTTATCTACTGCATTATCAGGGGATGAAAATAGTTTTCAACAAATTATGAGTGGAACCACGAACGTAAAATTAGATGACGAAAATAACGAACATGGCTTTTGGGACGGACTAAATATAGAAGATGTTTTATCTATGGATCCTGATACCTTCACAGATAAATTGAGACTACGAAATTTATTATCTCCTGGTAGAAATGATGGTTTGGCATCCATGCTTCGTGTTGTGCAAAGTCAAATTGAATCCCTTCTAAATCATGATAAAGACATTGATTCTGCTCAATATTCAAACGATATAGAAAGGTCATCACAGTCTACCAATGATGGACCGACAGTAGCTATGCTTTTATCAGGCGGGGTTGATTCATCGGTTGCCTTGAATTTGCTAACACGACAAAACTACAACGTGACAGCATTTTACTTGAAGATATGGCTAGAAGATGAATTAGCACACTTAGGCCAATGTCCTTGGGAAGATGATTATAAAACATGCCAAGCTGTTTGTGAACATGCAAATATACCACTGGAAACTATATCTCTTCAGAAAGAATACAAGGATACAGTTATTCAATATACTGTAACGGAAGCCAAAAAAGGACGTACTCCAAATCCAGATATCATGTGCAATTCCAGAGTTAAATTTGGATGTTTCTATGATGCTATTGAGGAAAGATCTTTTGATTATGTTGCCACAGGTCACTATGCGCAACTAGTGGATGATACAAATCATATGAATGAAAATGGACTTGCAAAAAAGAAAATGAGACGTGCCCCGGACGAAGTAAAAGATCAATCCTATTTTCTTTCCATGTTGACACAAAAACAATTATCAAAAGTCATGTTCCCAATTGGAAAATATACAAAGAAAGAAGTCAGGGCATTAGCAGAAGAATTTGATTTACCGAATAAGCATCGCCCGGAGAGTCAGGGATTGTGTTTTCTAGGAAAAGTGAAATTTGAAGAGTTTTTAGGTGCATACCTTGGAGAAAATCCAGGGCAAATTCTTGATGCAAGTTCAACAGATGTAATATTAGGTGAGCATAAAGGACTATGGTTCCATACCATTGGACAAAGAAAAGGGATTGGGAAATTACTCATACCGAAGGTTTCTGCATTCGGTCCCTGGTATATTGTCGCAAAAGATATCAAAAGGAATGCGCTTTTAGCATCAAATCAATACGACGAAGAAGTGTTTGCTAGAGCGAGATCAGAGTTTTACGTAGATGATTTAACATGGATATCGGGAACACCGCCAAAACGATTATTGCAAGAAAATGAAACTAAATCTAGTGCAACTAACTTGACTGAAGCACGATTCAACATGAAAATTCGCCATGGGCCTAAAATTGTCCAAGGAAGCTTGCAGTTGGTAAGCAATGAGGATACGAAAGGGGAATATCAAGAAGGAAGTTGTAAATCCTTTTCTTCGGGGAAAATAACTTTAGACAATAAAGATGGAGGTTTGGCACCAGGACAATTCGTTGTATTCTATGGAATAGATAAAGAAGGAGATGATGACGAAATGGAATGTCTTGGTGCGGGGGTGATAAGTGAAAGGCATTGGGCAAGCTTTTTGCTAGAAGCAAAAGCTGCAGAAACTGTTGTTGCCCAATAAATTTACATATCATTTTATCATCCAAAGTTATACCAGCAGAAATATTTCTCATCGATTTATCTTACATAAATATTTCGAACACAAAATGATGAAGCAATGATTTGATAGAATCCTGGATGTTGATGTGATTAGCGCAATAGACATTCTTCTAAGTCTTTGTTTTCGTCAACATGGAATACATTTAAAAAAGAAAATATGGTACGCAGATGATACTGCAAGACTATGATAATAAAGAGTTCCTTCAATTCGTCAAATTAAGAATTCTTTATGAATGAACTTTACACTTGTTGACAAACCTTCAGATAAGGCTCGATTCTACACTGTAGTATATTTTATTTCGGTGCAAATTGTCGCCTTCTCTCTTACTAGAGCGAATAGTGTTTGAAACTTCATTAAAATCAACTACACAAAGCTGACTCGGTAGCATCGCCGGAAGCGCAGGTGTCTCTATACCACCTTGAGCTGTATCTTGAGTGCAAGCTGTGTATATATCACTGGTTGTGCTAGACAGATCAGACGTGTAATTAAAAAAAACAATTATATCATCAGGAGTAGTCTCTCCTAGTTCCCAAGCAGCAGTTTCTTCGGCAAAAAAATCTAGATTAATTTTCAACTGAAACAGTGTTCCTTCACAACTTGACACTTCATCATCAGATTGTAGATCACGTGGCACCTTGTTTATTGCCTCATTCGTTGCTGTTACCTTTCCTTCATCTAAAATTTCTTCACGATAACCCGATTCGATAATTCTTTTTTCCTGCATACTTTTTCTTTTGTCTCCATTAATATTGTGAAGTGAAATTCTGATGGGATTTCATTTCTTTTTGGATAAGTCGTTGCATGATCTTTGATAGTTCTTTTTGTTTCGGCCACATATTTTCCGATTACGATGTCCGTTTTCGTTTTGAGGTTTTCTTCAGTTCCCTTCTTTTTAGTCTTTGTTTGCCATTTGATATCTTCAGGAATCTCAACATCGTCAAAAACATCACTGGTATTTTTTTCTCTCTTTCTTTTTCTTCGTTTGAAGCAATCTTTTTAATTGCAACTTTAGGCTTTTTTTGATTTGATGGAGTATTTGTCTCCATGATATCTCCTAATTCAAATTTAGGCACCTGGTACGTTATGTCACCATAGATTTACAGCTCTTGATCCAGCTCATTTTTGTTATTTTATGAGGAAAAAAGAGAAGCTTTTTTTTCTCAGCAGTTAGCATAATTGGAAACCATTCTCAAGTATGTATGTACAAGTTAGTATGAAACTCGTTATGACGTACATAAATGAAATGGATGTGAAGAGCCGGTCCAAAGTTCAGGAAAAATGAGCATCAATCGTCAAAAAATACTGCACACCTCAAAAAACTTTGTAAAACGATAAATTCAAGAAAGGAAACTCAAAATCACTCTTCTGCAACAGAAAGTATGGAACATGACGGCTTCCATATCTATCAAATATGTAACAAAAATAATCCATTCATTCGATTCAAAAATCGCTCCGTCCAACTTTTCAATCAATTGAGTTTTTCGGAAATATCTGGCTCTCTTGGAGATCTCGGGACACTGATACCTTTGCTGCTAACTTTATCCAAAACCAGAACTGTGCTTTTGTCTCCTGCTCTATTTTTCGCCGGACTTTCCAATGTGTTTACAGGATATGCATGGGATGTTCCTATGTGTGTTCAACCCATGAAAAGCATTGCTGCTGTAGCTATCGCAGATCAACTAACTCGATTGGAGGTAACTACTGCCGGGATTTGGATTGGACTAATCATGACATTTATAGGCGTTTCAAACTTGATTGAATTAGTAAAGCGCATTGTTCCTGAAAATGTTGTTTCGGGGATTCAAGTGGGGGTTGGGATCAAATTGGCTGGGAAAGGGTTACAAATGGTGGAACAATTAGGTTGGTTGGGGAAAGAAAAGGAAAATATGGATGATTCTGAGATCAATGCTGATTCCATTTTATTAGCAGTAACTTGTTCTTTTCTAGTTTTGTATTGGTTGCATGTGAATAATGTCAATATCTCTCAAGATCCAATAAGACAGAAAGAGAAATCAACACAAAAACATGGAAATGGGTGTTTTAGAAGATCATCCAACAATGAGGATAAACCATTTCAGCATCCAGTGGGTATCTATCTATTTTTATTAGGAATTTTGTTTGCAAGTATTACATTGATTACCACTGGCAACACTAATGATCAATACGATTTGCCCTTAAGATTTTTTGGCGCTCCAGTAGCTGTTTGGGCATTGGAAGGTGCTACTTGGGAAGACTGGAAAGTTGGCCTTTTAGAAGGGGCGGTAAGATTATGCTGATTTATACTAATGTTATGATTGTATGTATTTGCTCAAACTATATAAATGAATTTCATATCTCAACGCTGCTCGAACACAATCAGATTCCACAATTACCCTTGACTACTCTAAATTCCGTCATATCAGTCTGTGCTCTGGCCCATTCATTATATCCATCAAGTAATTGTAACAATACAAACTTGCAAACCATAGCAATCCAAAAAAAGATCCCTTCTCGTCGCGAAGTCAGTGTTTCTGTTGGACTAATTAATCTTCTGTTCTGTCCTTTCGGATCCATGCCAAATTGTCATGGTGCAGGAGGGTTAGCTGCTCAACATCGTCTGGGTGCTAGACATGGCGCTTCTGTTGTATTTTTAGGAGTTGGAAAAATTATTTTAAGTGTCTTTTTTGGGGCAAGTGCTCTTACATTGCTAGATGCGCTTCCAAACGCGATACTAGGTGTTATGCTCGTTATTGCAGGAGTAGAATTGTGTATTACAGGTATGATTTTTTTGTTTAACTACTCTACTAAGCTTACTGAGCAAAAGAAAGCACAATATGAGGAAGAATACCAAACAAATACACATACAAATACAAATACCAATGCAAATACCTCTGATGTGCAAATCGAGACAGAACTATATGGAAGAGATGCAAATCATCAAGATGAAGAAAGTCAACCACAATCACGACTTCAAGCAAATGCTCCATCGATGTCTACATCGACATCAGTATCTACTTGCTCTTCCATATCAGATAATCAAAAGCTGAGCGCATCACCCGATTGGGATTTGATAAAAAAAGAAAGTTTACGAAGCAATGCTCTGGTGACTATTATCACTGCTTCTGTAATTATATCTTTGGGTAAAACGCATTATGGTGCACTTAGTGGATGGATAACTCATTTGATTTATAATAATGGATGGTCTGATTTGCATCAAAGCTTTCGAAAACAAAAGGATTCGAAACCTGAGAAGGAAAGACATAATTATGACTGAGGAAACAGTTTATAGATGCATCTTGTGAAATGCATCTTAAACGTAACGAAGAGGAAGACATTTTGAGCCCATAGATATTGGGGCATTGATTGTGTTGTAATAGCAATGATTTTTTAAAACTAGATTAATAATATTTAATTATCAAACATGTTTTTCATCTGTCTCATGTTCCTGCTCATTCTGAATTCCTCCCTCCCATTCAATAGTTCTGTAAATAATGCTGTGTTAGGCTCTTCTTTGGATGATCCGAGCCGTAAAGCTGTTTCAACCATCCCGATTCCATTATATCCGTAACTTTGTTCCTCTTTGTATGCAAATAATTGCCAGTCGTACGGGTACACTTTAAGTGCAACACATTGCTCTCCGCGAACTGAGTATCTTTGCAAAACATACGTCTCATCATATCCTTTATCAAAGATAACTTCCTGCGCTCTTTTCTTTCCGTTTGGGGCTAAGATATTAAAGCCCCAAGAATCTACGTTTCTCCAAAATGGATTGATCAACAATAATAAACGCTTTCCCATTACATTATCCAAAGTTTCAATATCTTTCACATATTTTAAATCAGTATTTGGAAATACAATGGCTTGTACATCTCCATCCTTTCCACCAGCTGCTTCTGCCGTTACCAAACCAGAACCATCAAAGTCCCAAATATCCTGAGATGTGACATTTGGAGCCATAAATCGATCTACGTTACTTCCAGCATTTTTGTCTACTGATTCAGTGGGTGCTCTTATTTCTTTCAATAATTCCTCTGTCAAGGGCCTACCTGCTTCTCTATACATTTGTTTTGCTCCACCAGGCCATTCCTCAGGATTAGCCGAAACTAATGAATTTTCCTTAATCAGCGCTAGACGAACAGTCTGACGTGTCACCTTATCCTGAAAAGCACGTTCGATAGCACTCGTTGCCTGTCGAATTTGATCCTCTGCGGTTTCAGGCACATATAAAAATCGTCCGTCATCATTACCTGACTTATTATTGGCTAATTCTTCTTTTCTTTTCGAAGATCTTTCTTCTTGTTTCATGTGAAGGCTTTGCTGTTGTTGTTTTTTTTCACGTGCTTCTTTCTCGACTTCTTCAATGGATTTATTCTCCAATTGAGCTATTTCGGCTCGGATCCGGGCTGCTTGTTCCAATAATTTTTTCGTTTCATCATCAGCATCATCTTTACTCCCGTATAAAGTGGAAGGATAATTTAGAGTTGAGAGCGTTTTGAGTGGTATTGATGTGGACGGAGCAAAAGCGTGGGCCTTTCGTATTTGACATGAGCCAACTGCGATTGCTGAAAGCACAGGAATTAAAGAGGAAATTTTCAAATTCATTTGTGAAAAACTTTGGTAGTTGTGGTCAGAAATTATGTGGGAGTTGGATAATATTATTCTCAAAATTTTCTTTCACTTTCGAAAGTTTGAGAATTATGATACTGAAATGATTCATCTGAAAGCACGACACGAAGTAATTCTTATGATTCTCTCTGACTTGTCCAACATCTTCGTGTCAAAAACTAAAAAGTGATTTGGGAACTAACTCAGCGTACACATTCTTCCATAATATTCTACACAGCCTAGCATACGTACTTACTAATTCTACGTGTGTTCACGACGATTCTAATTAATTATCATGAAGTGTTGCGAAATTTAGAATCCAAATGAACTGACTCTGGATTTTAACTCTAAAACATCATGGTTGTGTGCATTTCGTTACCACGAGATGAAAGGAACAAAATAAAAACAATTAACGGATAAAATGCAACAATTAACTTATCAATAGCGTTTTTTAAAGAGTCTAGGGAATGGAGTTATTCTAAAATATCCATAACTTAACAACAAGAAGGAATCATATTCTATTACTATCAGAATATTGTGAATAAGCAGCATAATAACACTAGTATTTCTTTTTTGTTCGAGATGGTTGATCTATTCTTAGCCCTAGGAAAATTCGTTTGTTCAATTCTACAAGACAAATATATTTTTTCGTGTCACCAAGACTCCCAGTAAATTTCGTGCTGTCTATACATAAATTTCACAAAAAGAAAATAAGACTTATGAATTGTTCTACCTGCCCCCACTAATGCACATTACAAAGTGACCCGCAAGTAGGGATATCTCAGTAGCTACACTTTGGTGCAATGTGCAGTGAATACTTCAGCTAAATACATATCTAGTATTGAGATACTCATGTCAAGAAAATGATAAATATCATTGAAGAAATAAGAATCTAGAATATGTGGTACTAGCAGCAGGGGACTGTCCATATACTGTGTACAAAAACAGAAAACAAAAAACAAAAACAAAATAAGTTGCTCTCTTCACAATGATGTTAGCTCATTGGATTATAATGTTTTGATATCATGGCACAAATGTTAATTTTTCTATTGAGAGGGTACATCATCATCAGAGAGCAATGTTTCCCTTGATCAAACATTAGAAAATCTAACTTTTGTAGGGCCAACATTTGTCAGATGTGACCATCCACAAAATGATCTTTGATATTGTCTAATATGTGAACCTCTCTAAATGGAATATTTTAAAAATCAAAATATAATGCATTAAATGATGAAATGATTCCACTAAAATTAAAAGATATATTTTAAGATTAATGAAAT
>Ga0209092_10002992_pt1 | contig 15072 bp, 13 predicted proteins | sample FraStrMetagenome_FD_187446 | JGI IMG/M metagenome (GOLD analysis project Ga0209092, IMG submission 187446) | Marine eukaryotic phytoplankton communities from Arctic Ocean - Fram Strait ARC3M Metagenome (SPAdes) (version 2) | ecosystem: Environmental > Aquatic > Marine > Oceanic | place: Fram...
TTTTTAACACATGCTTACATCTTTCTTGGGTATTTCATACATTCCTACTACAAAAGCTGGAACGGGTTTGGGAGGAGACTTGTGGGCATTCTGTGATCTAATGGAATACGAATTAGATGAATTTAATGATCTGGATTGTTCCAACTACTGCGGGACTATAGATGAGGAATGTAACAGTACATTCATAGGTAGTGCAACGTGTGGTGATGTTGGTTGTAGTGGGGATGGTACACCAAGTTGTACAAATCAGTGTAAGCTAAACTATACTACATGCCCACCTGCCGTGGATGAAATTAGCTTTCAACTTGATTTACAAACTGACGATAATGGATGGCAAATTGGCTGGAGCGTTCTGAAAGGTTTGGAAGTAGAACGCTCATTCAATGGATCATATCGAAATAATATTGATATTGTGGAATACTTGTGCGTTGAAGACAATGGTTGCTATAAGTTTGAACTTTATGATACGGGGAATGACGGGATTTGCTGCAGTGAAGGTGAAGGCTCTTACGAAATATTAGTGGATGGTATCTTTTTGAACGATACCAATAGACTATATAAATCATCTGTGACTCATCACTTTGGCAAATGCACCGCTGCACCTTCGACTTTTACTCCAGAACCTACTGCAGGACCTTCTGGTTTCCCATCACAAATCCCCTCAAAATTTCCTTCAATTTTTCCAAGTATCAGCAAAATTCCTACCACTGCACCATCATATCTACCTTCTACAGTACCATCAATGACTCCATCATTAATACCGTCATTTATGCCCACATCCAAGCCTTCAAAATTTCCATCCTTTTCACCAAGCTTAGTGCCAACAAATAAACCTTCCTCAAATCCATCTCAGAGTAGTTTCCCCTCTGGTTATCCTTCTACATATCCAAGCCTCAACCCTTCTATACTTCCGTCCACTTCACCAAGCTCGATCCCAACAAATGTTCCAATTTCCACGCCAAGCTTTATTCCATCAATAAGTACATTGCCTAGTTTATTGCCTAGTTTGGAACCGACATTTATTCCATCTGTCAACCCTTCAGCTTTTCCATCTTCTCATCCTACCATCGTACCTTCCTCGAAGCCATCTAGCATTCCATCATTGATCCCATCTAGCGATCCGTCTATCATGCCTTCTAGTGAGCCTACATTAGTATCATCTAGCGTGCCATCATTTGTACCATCTAGTGATCCGTCTACTATTCCAACATCAATGCCATCATCTCGTCCGTCTAGGCATCCGTCTAGCATGCCATCGTCAAATCCGTCTAGTGAGCCATCTAGCATGCCATCTTCACAGCCATCTTCTGATCCAACATATATTCCATCTAGCATACCATCACCAATGCCATCTAGCATACCATCAAGCAAGCCTTCAAGCGTACCTACATCTGTACCATCTAGCGAGTCATCATCTGGGCCATCTAGCATACCATCATCAATGCCATCTAGTATTCCATCATCAATGCCATCTAGTGAGCCATCTAGCATACCATCTAGTGAGCCATCTAGCGAGCCATCTAGCGTGCCCTCTAGTGTACCTACATCTGCACCATCTAGTATGCCATCTTCTGATCCATCTAGCATACCGTCATCAATACCTTCAACCGTACCTTCATCTGTACCATCGAGTATGCCATCTAGCATACCTTCAAACACACCTACAAACGTACCATCTAGTGAGCCATCTAGTGAGTCATCATCAATGCCATCTAGCGAGCCATCTAGTATGCCTTCAAGCATACCTTCATCTGTACCATCTATTGTGCCATCTAGCATGCCTTCAATCGTGCCTACATCTGTACCATCTAGTGAGCCATCTAGCCAGCCATCAAGCATACCTTCATCTATACCATCCAGCGTGCCATCAAGCATGCCTTCAACTGTACCTACATCTTTACCATCTAGCGAGCCATCTATCGAGCCATCAAGCATGCCTTCAAGCGTACCTACATCAGTACCATCTGGCGAGCCATCTAACACACCATCAGCAATGCCATCCAACGAGCCATCTAGCATGCCTTCAAGCGTACCATCATCTATGCCATCTAGCGAGCCATCTAGTATGTCATCATCTATGCCATCATCTATGCCATCATCTATGCCATCATCTATGCCATCTAGCGAGCCATCAAACATACCTTCACCTATACCATCTAGTGATCCATCTAGTATGCCATCATCACATCCATCTAATATGCCATCTAGTATGCCCTCTAGTGTACCTACATCTGTACCTTCTTTCAATCCGAGCTCTCAGCCATCATCTACCCCATCTCAGTATCCTTCGTTGAGTCCTTCAGTTGATCCACTCATAGAAATTAATCCACCTGAGCCACTCGACAATGGTAAATTTGGGACAAGCATTGCGGTATCGGCTGATAAAATTTATATTAGTGCCTATGGCAATGGTCCTGGAGCAGTCTACATCTTTGATCATTTTGGTGTATACCAGAGTAAGCTAATAGCGACTGATGGGGTTTTTGGTGACGAATTCGGTAAGAGTATTGCTGTCTTTGGTGACAATGTTGTAATTGGTGCCCCCAAATCAGACAATAGAAATGGAGCAGTTTATTACTTTTCCTCAGGATCATTTGTAAGAAAGCTGATAGCTAGTGATGCTGCAACTTCTGCACAACAACAGTTTGGAGGCTCTGTAGATTTCTCAGGAGGTAAAATAGTCATTGGTGCAAGCAAGGCTAATTTCGAGCAAGGATCCGTTTACATTTTTAATGCAGAAACATTTTCTGAAGATACCAAGATACAACATGTAAACCCGAATTTTTTTGACAACTTCGGAATTGCTGTAGCCATATCCGGAGAAAGGATCTATGTAGGAGCAGAGAGAGCTTCCTCAAACTTCGCTGGAGCTGTATATATTTTTGACTTAAACGGTAATTCTATTATGAACATTCCAGGTGTTTCAACGGGAGACTTTTTTGGGTCAAGTTTATCTGTAAATGGATCTATTTTATTGATTGGGTCGCCTAGAAGGTCTAATAATGGCGTTGCGAGTGGAAGTGCATCAATTTACAGTCTAGATGACGCTAATGTGATGACTAGTGCTACACTCGTAGCTGAAGTATTCCCTAGCGATGGTAGTGCTGGATCGAATTTTGGTGCAAGCACATTTGTGCAGTCCAACAGGTTATATGTAGGAGCAGACCAATCCTGGAATGGTGGACTCGGTAAAGTGTATAGATATGACAGCAATGGAATAGAAATAGGCTCAATTGTACATTTAGATGGTGTTGTTGGAGATTTTGATAAATTTGGATACGTGATTGCCGCAAACGATAATTTGGTGATAACCTCCGCAATAAGTCAGGATAATGTTGATCTAGAGAGCAGTGGAAAAGTTTACATACTACGCTATTCAAGTCTCTTTTAAAGTACAGTACAACTCGGAATTGTGACATGATATAATCTCTCTTTTCATTTACTACACAATTTTTGTAAAATAAAAATAGCTTAAACAAGCAGATTTATAATAGTATTATTGATTCCGCTTTTCCTTGCACAACGCGCAGATATTTTGAGTCTTTGCTGTGGTGAAGATGCTCCTTTTTCTAACTCTTCCAGTTAAAACATAAAACAATCTTAGAAATGAAATGAAATTTTCATGAAATTGTCAACATATCAATGAAAATATTTTTTTCTTGACATTAAACATATGATACCACTTTAAAGTACGGAATTAAATTGAAAGAGGAAAAATGAGAAGTTTCGCAAAGATTTGATAAAGGTAAATTTCTTTTTGAGAGATCGAATGAAATTAACGATTAAAAAGAGTTTATTTTAAAAAATGAATAATACCTGAAGTAGTATAAAAGAATCAAAGAGTAAAATAATACGACAAGCACAACCCCTTTCTTCCATTCGCTGTAAGGGGGCTTATTTTTGCTTTCAGGATTTTCCTGAATTATTTCGTGGTCCTCACTATTATTGATTTGTTTTTGCTGAATATTATGCTTATTGCCTTTCTTTTTCTTATTATTTGGGCGATCTCTGGGGTCTGCGAACAGGCCTTGCCTACCGAACCTAGGACGGTGTCGGCAAATTGCTCCACCGCCGCCTTCCTTTGCAAGAAGCCCTTTTTTTACTCGTTTTCGCCATGCAGAATGGCCACCCATTTTTTGCAGCTCATATGTTTTAGATAAAAAGAGGAGAGTTTATGTCTTTTGCGCAAACGTCAAAACATCTCTCTAGCTCTAGACAGAGAGTGATTTCAATAAGGTTTTGCATATGATGTCTGCTGTGTAGGTATCCATATGTGATGCAGCTGGGCAACCTAAGTAAGTATGACGTGTACTCAAGATAAGATGAAACTCTCCAATCAATCAACTAACAATTTGATTTACCCAATCTCAGGAGGCTTTTACCGTTATACACAAGTACTACGCAAATGCTGGAATTTTCGCAGAAAGAGACGGACATAAGGTACTTTTTGAGAACCCCGTTTTGAAGGGATGATGTTCAGACACAAGAAATAAAAGACATAGAAAGAATAAGATGCAAAACGAAACTACTCCATTGATCAAACCCAGCTCGGCCAGTGGAAATGATGTAGAGTCAGTACAGCCGACAGAGAAAATACCCATCAATGGAAATGTTACGCATTCAGCTTCAATTGGCATGCTAGGGAGCTTTTCGATTGCAGTGAATTCACTTGTGGGTCCAGCTATTCTAAACTTACCAGCAACCTACCAAAATTGTGGATTGATTCCAACAACAGGATGTATTTTGCTTGTATGCTTCCTATCGATCATGTGCTCCCTTCATATGGCGAACGTAATTTCTAAAATACCAGGAAATAACAACTTTCAAAAAGAGGTTCGTTCAAATCTTCATTTTTGCTCCAGTGATAAAAGATTAATACTCACTAAGCTTTTCTTCACCTCTCTATGTCACCTATAGGTTGAGTACAGCGAAGCCTTTCGATATTTTACTCCCAAGTACTTTGTTTTCACTCAGATATCATTTTTCATGTGTATTTTGTGTGCTAATATGGCTTCGATTGTCGATACAGCTCAAGTTGTTGATGATTTTTTGGCAAATTTTGGAGGGCGTACAGTAGCTTTGAGAATGCATCCTCCACCGATCGAATTAGTTCGTTGGAATGGATCAGATTGCCAAGATCCTGAACTTGGTCCATGTGACCCGTTTAATTTGGAAGGTGATGGCTCTCTATTGATAACATCCGGGTATGTAATATCGCTTATTAGCTTTCTCCCTTTAGGCTTAATGGACCTCAAAGTAAGTGTCCCTACTTTCATTTTCATTCAGGACTTTTTTTTATTCTATCTCTATTTAAACCAACGACAATATTCTACAGGAAAATGCTTCTTCGCAGATATTGTGCTTTATTGTTACATTGGGAGTTTGCATACAATTTATGGTATTTTTCATGATGCAGGGATTCAATTTTGAGAACATATCTCTTTGGGGTGATTCTTGGGATGAATTGTTTGGTATTACCTTGTTTAATTTCACTCTAGTAACTGCAATTCCTGCTTGGTTGTACGAAAAGAATCCCCATATTGACGTCGGGCAAGGTAGGAGCAATGTAAAAGTATACAATCATTCTTTATCACATCTGTTTTCCTAACAAAACATGTTCTCCCTTTTTTTGCCTCGAATCTATAGTCGTCCATTATTCATCAGGTCTATCGTCTGCTCTCTACATTTTGATAGGTGTAATGGGTGCGCTTTCAATTCAAAATGTGTCTGAAAACATGCTATCATCCATGATAACTGGTGAATATGGAGTATGGACTCAACTTGGTGCTTCCATTTTTGCCTTTTTGATCATCGGACTTGGTATTCCTCTCTTTAGTGTGATCATGCGATTAAATTTAACTGGTAGTGGCATGTGCTCTAGGAAAACTGGAGACTTCTTAGCAGTGATTTTGCCATGGAGTATTTCTTGGCTATTTTATAAGAGCGCTATAACAACCAAATTGCTCTCTTGGGGAGGCATCCTTTTTACGAGCATCATTGCATTCGTAGCACCTCTTGCTCTGGCATTGGTATCAGTGTTAGTTAGTAAATGCCATGGATTCGTACCTGTATGTGGAAAATTGCACTGCTTCGATTCTCAAAAAGCTGAAGTATTTTCCTTGGTATCATTGATAAGTTTGGCTTCTGTCTCAATTTTGTTGTCAATTGCAGGACAATTTTTTGGTAATTAGCTACTTTCGATTTTATTTTATTACTACATGATACATCTCAAGACACGGTAACGTACCACAAAAAGCAGCTATGAAAGAGGAATCTCATTAAATACTTAATCTTTGAGTCTATTTGTTGAACAGTATATCTTTTATTAAATTTCTCATAGTACATATAGTTCGGACCCTGAACTGTTGATCTCATCAAATGTTTACAAGACGATAATTCTCTCTCCTAGCTTGAATGGTACAGCCCCCCCTCCCACATTATTGCACTCCTTTGCTTTCACCTTACTTTCTGCAGGAGGAACAAATACAATAGACTTCAGTTCATCATCCTTTGCTCCTGGCTTTACCATTTCAAATACAAGAGAGAATAACTCCGAAATTAGGATCTCTGGTATCTCCTTTTCACTTTTTGTAGGATTTTGTCTTTGCCACTCTTTGATAAGTTGCGATTTATTGAAATACACTGGTGAATCTGATTTATTTATCTTGAGATTTTCCATGTAAAAAAGAGGTACCCTCCCTTCAGCTAGATCTTTTTTTTTGTCCTTTGATAGTAGCAAAGCATCTTGGACGTCATCCTTTCACGAAGTAGAAAAGAATTGAAGTTCAGTGAGAGAAATTCTGTCAAGAACGAAAAAACTTATTGAAATCCTAATTCAATACATACCTCATCAGATTGCACATAAAAGTATGCACCCGTTCTTTTCCCAGAAGCTTTGATGGACAGAGAAACAGCGAGATCTAAGTTGATTGAAGATATTCTTGCGTATTGCCATGGATTTTTTCCAAATTCATCTTCAATTTGTTTATCATTGAGTGGCGGTAATTTTTGCTTGGCACGCTTTTCATTAGACTCTTTGATTCCTGCAGCTTTCGACTTTTTGTAGCTTTCCGAAGCAACGCTCAAAATTCGTTTAGCTTCGTCGTAGGTAGTAAAAAAGTAGGTCGATAGTTTGGCGTCTTCGCCAACTACAGCATATGGAGCTCCCGCTTTATCAACGAGTGTGAAAGTAGGGACGGCACGAAGTTTTTCTGCTAATTCCTCAGCAGATACCAAACTTTCACCAACCGGCATCGCCTCTCCTTTCTTATCTTTCGCATTTGCTAAAGAGGGAAGAATGACTGTAGATATAGCACCCACAAAAGAATTTCGTCCAAGAGATTCTATCACCTTGCGTCTATTTATAACGTTTAGTTCTGTACTTCTCTTCATTAATTTGCTTTTATGAGTTACTCGTGCATAAGACAGCTGGGACAGCTGGGACGGCGTAGGTGAAACTACAAATCCTAATGACGATTTTAGGCATGCAGCCATTGTTGTCATGGCGAGAACAACCCAAACTTTACTCATGCCGACGGAAGTCATATGGATAGAAACCATTCGAAAGGAAAAACTTTGAGACGGTGATTAATTTTTTTACAATTTTTATGTAGCTTGCACACGTCATACGTCATCACATTTGTTTTTACACTGTTTCTTCATGAGACACATTATGAAATTTGAAATGCTGCTCACATTTTTCGGAGACGAGCATCTCGCTTCTCGAAACATTTCAAAACAGCATCTTCATTCAAATCCATCAAGTTCACTAGCTCATTTACTGCATTAAGAAATGATAGAAATACAAGATAGAAAGATTTCAAACAAAAGAAAGAAACATCACCATATATTTGCACCTTCCAATGTGAATGAGCAAGAAGAATGGCAATTGAATAAATCACTGAACCTACCAACATTTTCTCAGAGTGTCTTCAAACCAAATGAAATCGAATTCGTTATCAGAAATGCTGTATGGAGAGAAAAACAGCTGATAGGTAATTGTATATATGAGGTACCAAGGGATAAAAGAGGAAAAGTGCTTAGAAAGACAAGAAAAAAAGTGAGACAAAGTAGTCATTATCGACCAGGCCCATTCAGACCTACACTAACACCAATTCTAGAGGATGTTTCAAACTTCAGTGCTTTAGTAAGCGTCCTAAAAACGTTGAAACATCCTAACCGAGGGAATAAGTCTATGGGAAATAATAAGGGACTTTTGAAATCCTTGCAGAATTTCGTTTCAAAATCAGAGCGAAAAGATTTAAGAGATGCATTACCAAGATCCACAAGTCACAATGCCGAGAAGACGATAAATGTAAATGGTGTATATTTTGAATGGTTTCAAAGGCAAAAAAACGAAGAGCAGAATTTTTTAACTCTAAACAGATTTTCAGGAAATTTTGGTCGAGACATGTTCCGAGCTGTAAGTTCTCGAAATATGTTTTTGTTAAGACAAGCATACAAGGTTATTACAGATGCTTCAACAGTGATGAAAGGTGGAAATATATACCAACAAAGAGCAACAAATGCTTTATTCCAATCCTTGCGTAATTCCAATGGACATGATTTATTGATGGCAAGTGTACGAAATGGTTGGAGGAATGGAACAAAGTTTTTTGTGTCAAATGGTTGGCAAATAAAAAAGACACTTTTAAAACTCGCCCTTAAGCATACCGATTTAAGAATATATCAATTTCTCATACAGCAGAAATTAAATGTCTGTAATAGCTATGAAAGAAGTATTCCTAAGGAAATGATTTATCTTCCACAATGAGATGATACAAGAAAATACCTTGACTACATACTCAGAAATAAGCGAAGAAAAAATGTTGCCGTTTAAATGAAATCACTCTTGTAATAAGAAACTATTCGTATCATTTCTGATGCTTGTTATTGAATACTGATTTAGATGGCCTAAAGTGTTATGATATACTCTTGTAACACTTCTCTTGATTTGTTTCCAATTGATTCTTTAAAAATGTGATAGTTTGCTCCATCTCCTCTATTTTCAAACTTTGTTCACGTATTATGGCATTCTTTACACCTAACTCCTTTTCTAATAATTGTACTTTTGAAATATCTTCTGCATTTTTTTGGTGTTTTCTTTGTAAACTTTTTTTTGCATTTTGAATACTTTTAGAAACTAGCGACGAACTTGGTCGTTTACTAGGATCTTCTTCTGTCATTACCAAAATCAGATCCTTTAAAATTTCTAGAGCAGAGGCGACTTGCATGCAATTGTTGTTCTTACCATTTTTGTCAAAGTGAGAAGACAGAAAAAGCAAGACTTTTCGGCTCTTACGTATAGAATCAAAAGCACGAGCACGTAAATGCCCTGTATTGTAATTTCCAACCAATTCTAGACATATAAGACCCAAACTAAAAATATCTGAAGGTGGACCATAGTTCGATGAGCACATTTGTTCAGGAGAAGAATACGATGCTGTTCCAATCCCCAAAGTATTTTTTGCTTTTAACCCTACATCTATATCTACATCCATATCAGTAGTAGTAAAACCAGCTTCATTTGATCGCCCCATTTTTGACGGAGGTTTCATTGATTTGCTCAGACCGAAATCCCCTATTTTGAATACATTTGGAGTATTTTTACAAGAAAAGATATTAGCGGGTTTCAAATCACGATGCACAATGTTTTTGGAATGTACATGCTCTAATCCACTCGAAATTTGTTCCATGATCGAGAGAGCAAAGTCAAGTCGTGCTTTGTGGAATTCAATATCATGTTCATTTTCTTTTCTGTAGCAATTGTTGCGATGATTAATCCAGTCTAATAATGTTGTTGGTTTGCACAATTCCATTTGAATGTATAAGCATATTTGATAGTGAAAGGTTGATGCATCTGATGTTTTTGTTTGTTTTTGCTTTTGTTGATTTACTGGGCGTTGATTTTGATCCTTACCATCTCCACTTGAAGACGTTCTACCTCGTGCATCATCTGTCCATTCGCTATTATCCCCCTTGACATTTTCGCTCCATTCACTGTAATCTGAATCATCTCCATATCCACCTATACTTATTGACTGCTCGTCCCCAACGCTGTAATCGAAATCTTGTTGATTAGGACTAGAAGATAATTTCTCAATTATTGCGATTTGATTTTGTTCAACGAGACCTATTTTGTCCATATCTTTGATCACATCTGCAAGTGCATTATTTGGGTAGTCAGTGAGAGCCAAGAGATTCCTTGTTTGTCCGAGATTATTTTGATTTATTCCTGCGCCATTTTGATGCCCATTTTGACGATTACTTGAATTCCAACTTGGTTCTAACCAACTGGTGTAGTATCTTACACAGTGCTTATGATTTAGTTGTGCTAAACATTTTACCTCCCTTAAAACCAAGTCAACTGTGTGTTGTTCAAATCCCTTATTATGGAAATATATTTGTTTCAACGCATATTCAACAGTATCCAATTTATTTTGGACATGATGCACTGATCCGAAGGAACCAGATGATAGGTATGATATATGATGGAAATCTCGTTGACAACGAGATGTAAGGAGAGGATGGCGCTGGAGAGAAAAAATGTTAGGGTGGAGTTGAAGTTTCATTTGGTTTATATGAATGCTTTGTGGTCCTTTGGGCACATTTTGTGAGCCTGCAGAAGTTTTAGTTGTCGACGTAGGTTGTGAAAGAAAGTATTGGCGTAGGAGTGCTAATTGTACTTCTCGTTCCTGTTGCAATGGCTTCATAGTCAGAGCATTATTGAATTCATTGCTATTTTTAGGAGGACCAGCTTCTGCTTTTGGGTGATCTCCTTTCATATGCTTTGGGATGAGTCCATGGTAATCGAATAAATGTCGAACTGTTGAGGGTTCTATAATCTGATTTTCTAACAAATGCATAACATGTAAAGCAAAGGTTCGTGGTGTGGCATCATTGAGGGCAGCAACTTGTTCTAAAAGTGCTAGTATGAGTAATTGGCGATTATGTTCAACAGCTGTTGTTAGTGATACATTTGACGTAGTTTCTTTTTCAGGTATTCGTGTGGAGGTGTTACCAGCCGTACTAGTAGTTGCCTCTTTCGCTTGCAAATTAGCTGGAACAATGGACTGATGAGTTGTTGGTATACCAGAAAATTCAAAATTGATTCCATTTGAACTACTCATATTGTGGAAGTTGTTTGTATGAGTTGTGGACTGAGACCAGTCAACACTTGAAGCGAAACTTGGACGCGAAACATCATCTGAAATTTCTGGCAAAATGGAAAAGATTGGTGACTCATCTGATTCTTGCCTTTTGGCTCGCTCCATTTCTTATTTTAATCTATGTTCACTTCATTTGTGGAAGAGAATAATTTTAAAATTACACTTGCACACAGCAGCGAAGACAAATATCATTTTTAATCCTATTTTCTGTTAGCACAATTTTTATCGTTGTAATGAACACGTGGCATTGTAGTATGTATGTTATGTTGCAAATTAATGCACCCATGTCAACAATGCATGGTTCGAGTCTTGCTTGATAAAAACACCGTAGTTCAAAACAGTAAGAAATCAAGAGTCATCGAGTTGAAAATGAGAATGATGATTTCACAGTGCTTATCACAATAAATAGTATTACGGCAATTGATACAAAAAGTGTAATATCTACAAAATGCATTGTTTGAATATTTGGATAAACTAAATTATTACTACAGAAAATGAGTAATCAAACACAAAAATCTTCAATTTATGAACAAACACACAAGAAACTTTAATTTACTAATAATTTTAGAGCTGTTTATCATCAATTAATTACCAGTCGAATTTCTCAATTTTCAAATCAATATCATATTCATGACTAATATGTTTTAATTGACTCACGATGGGTGCACTCCCACCACAATATAGCATTTCCCATGTTTTTACTGCGTCTTGATGATCTTTCACGAAAGTTCGCTGTTCTTCATACCTCTTCTCGTCTTCAATTTCCTGTTTACTTTTCTTTCCACCCTTCTTACCCTTAGCAGTGATGAATTCTGATTTCCTGAAATGTTTTCCTTTGACAGACGCATCAATATCTAACATATAAGAATGATGATGGTCATTGTTGTGCTCATGATCCTCTTGATGCTCTTTATGCGATTTGTCGATCCATGAAATATGCTTTTTACCATCTTCTTCATCAGTGACAGTATATTGCTGCATTTCAAGTTCAAACTCATCAAAGAATAAAAGAAAATCTTCTTCAGTGATATAATCTTGGTTCTTTTTATCGATAGATTTGAAGACATCCAAAACTTCTTCCTCTGTATACATGATATTACCAAAGAAATCTTGCACGGCATTTGAAAAGGATTCCGAGGTGACTCCCATCGCAAATTGGATTTTTCTTTCACTCAAGATATTCTTATACATGCACAATTTGGATGCTCCGGATCTGCTTGAAAGCGCACTTGCGATGCTCTTTCTTCGCGACCCTGGAGTATTATCTTGACTAGGATTAACCCCTAAGAATCTTGTAGAGACAGCTCTCTCTACGTTTGTGCTACCTCTGCGTTTGAAATCTTTGGTTTTCGCGCCAGCTAGATTTGAAACCAAGAGACTTCCTCTTCGTTGTTGTTTGGGAAAAGCAAATGATATATTTTTTCCTCCCTCGTTTACTGATTCGAAAGTGGTTTCAGAAGCGAAGCTTCTTCTTTTACTTGTCTCTTTTACCAACACATCCTTGGGCAACTCAATTGCAGCAGCTTCATAGAATTCAAGAGCATCATAATCAAATGCAATTCTTGAAAGCAAATATTGTCCTTTCTCCTCGGTACTTAAGTCTCTGAAGAGATGACCTTCTTCCACAATTTCTTCAGGTAGGAGAAAATGAGTTTCGATTCGATAAATCATTCCTACGATCACTTTATCTAAGTTAGGACGACCTTTGAAGACAAGAACATTCGGGGGAGCATCATTGCCGAGACTTAATGGAGTTTTTCCCGTGTAAAAAATGAAAATGTAAGCATCTTCTGGAAACTTGACCATATTCACAAAGAACTCAATCAAAGAAGCATCACGACAACTCCAAATCAAATTGATTCGCCTTTGATTTTTGTACCTATCCAAAACAGCCAAGGCTGGAGTAATCCCAATACCTGATGCGATAGTAATGATATGATCGTAATTCAAAGCTATTGGTGATGCAAGCAAACAAAGAAAAATTAGAACATGAATTATGCGAAGAAAAAAAGGAAAATTATGATAAAAAATGGGCACACATACCTGTTGAAAATGGAGATAAAAACGGACCACAAATCCAAGCAGGTCTTGCTGTTGGTCTTTCTATAAGTTGATGAAGTTTACGAGTCCAATCACCTGCTGCAGACATACACACAGAAGAAGTGTTTTCCATAGTGGGATGAGGAAAAACACTGAAGGCATGCCATTGCGTCTTCGAAAGCCAGGGGAGGAGAACGAGTACGTAACTTGCCCCCTCTAATTTAAAGCCTTGTGGATTTTCAAAACTTAGTAAGGTACTACTACCTAGTTTTCGGAAGATGGTACTTTCCACTAAGTGTGTGGATCGATGGGCACTCAAAAGCCAGTCGATAAAATAAACTAAAAAAGCGCTTCCCATAATCCAAAAGATGTTGACTGCCGGTGCATGGAACACCATTGCGAGTCCCCAAACCCAACTAAGATAATGCATTGATTTTCGATACTCATAAGTTAGTCTGTCTCTGATGAATTTAAATTGCATCGGCCATGTAATTAACGGCATGACGATGATTGCGATCAATCCAGTTTGTCCAGTAATGTGGCTTGTAAGGAGGCCGATATCACCTCGAATTCCCCACCGAATTAGATGAAAAAGGACATGAATCCATGTTGTAATTTCTACGATTGTGCCACCCAACCTGTGCATATGATGAGTGTCTTCAAAGTTGAAATATATCGAGTAAATATTTCTCTGGAGATAAGCAGTGACATGCCTCGCCTTCGTGAGAAACAATAGCATAATGTATGGATACACAGTGTAAATAGATCCACGTGCAATCACGAGAAACACCATTTCTCGTATGGATGTAGCACAAACCGCCACTCGAGGACAGATGCACCATGAAAGGCCTTCCACGCAAGGGACAATGGAGCTAGGCTCAAGAACGCCATACGGTGCAGGGGCGAGACTCGTGACAAGGCAGTAGATCAAAACACAGACACATATGATTGGGATCACTTTTATGTTTGTGACTGCGATAGACACCACATTAGGAACGTTTCTTAGAGAATCCACAATACTGCGTGATTTTCTCCGCTCATTTCTTGATGTCATATTTGGGTAAATTATAAAGAGTTGACTTGTAAAAGATGGCAGCTGAGAACTCTAATCTTAAACATGCGTTATAATACTAAGTTAGAAATCTTTGGTTAAATCAATATAATATAGTATACGTAGTATGGTATGTTATGTTAAATTTTTATGTGTGTTGCTTTGGGAATCACATTGTGCTATATATCTAGCCTTCACGTTCCTACTAAGATTTCCTCCTCTCTACTTTCGAAAAAGTAGTGAACCTTCCAGTACGTATATCAAGAACTCCTTCAGGTATATATACAGTACAATAAAGATTAACAAATTCTACGAATTTATGGTATCTTGAAATTAGGTCTGTATTTTTTATTATATATATATATTAATATGTTTGTTTGTTTGTTTGTTTGTTTGTTTGTGGCTGAAATGTTTTCGGTGTTTCCATGAACGGCAGTAGACTAGAAGCTAGGGCCCGTATATGAATTCATATATGAGAACTTGAATAAGGAAATTAGTAGTCTCAATTCAATCCTTATTGCCATATGGCATCACCTAATTAAAAAAAGTAGCTATAGATATTTAAAGGTTTTAAAATGATGAGTTCTCATTCAACGATGTCTTCGTATCTCTATTAATTATAGAATCAATCATGTTCAGAAACATGTAGAAAATTGTACCGTATCCAGAAATAAATAAGTAGGTAAAAAGTAAAGGTATGTTATGTTTTTAACGTGTTACTATTGGAAATCATTCTGAGATGTGTAACCAGTCTTCACGCCCCACTAAGAATTCCGACCCTCTATTAATAAAAATAGTTCACCTTCATGTGCA
>Ga0209092_10002995_pt1 | contig 15065 bp, 10 predicted proteins | sample FraStrMetagenome_FD_187446 | JGI IMG/M metagenome (GOLD analysis project Ga0209092, IMG submission 187446) | Marine eukaryotic phytoplankton communities from Arctic Ocean - Fram Strait ARC3M Metagenome (SPAdes) (version 2) | ecosystem: Environmental > Aquatic > Marine > Oceanic | place: Fram...
AATCGAATTCATGGCAGCAACGACGTATGTTTATATTTTGGTACGCAAGGAAATAAAATCATATGTCTGTCGACTACAAAATTTCTACTTTATGTTGAGAAACTTCAAAACTGGTGACTATACAACTAGTAAAGTACAGTTGTGACGACTGTCATGATCGATACAAAAACATCATATAGAGATCAAACTAGGTAATGGTTTTGAACAAAAACAAAATTGGTGATGTAAGTCTCGGGAAGAATGATGCTCTGAGAAAAAAAATAGATATATATATATTGAACAATTAGAGTGAAACTTGCAAGTCCGATAAAGAGAAGCTTCAGAAAGAACTTCTTTGAGAAAGATTCTAGCTGAGCTTTTGCAGTTGTCTAAATCTTAATCATGTTCAATCATGCTTATGATATAACCAATGCAATATAAGATGTATTCCTCGATTTAATTTTGCAAAAACTTTTATAGCTGTTGTTTGACGATACTTTATTCATTAGCTATGAGTCTAAATTTTACTCTTGATACAGTCCCTAAATGTGACACTTTCATCCAGCAATCGATCATCATAATCTTATACAAGCACGCAACATTGATAAATAATATTACATCGAATTACTCAATAAAATGTCGTCCTCATTATCAAACAATACCCTACGTTTATAAATCAATGTATGATAAAGTCAATTTAATTTAACATTACCAACTTTATTCTTTTTTCTATAAATCATTCCATGATCAATTTCCCATCTTATTGCCACACTGAAAAATCACCTCCAATATTTGGATCAGAATTTGTAATAGATCCACCTGCAGCTTGAAACGACTGCATCTCTTTCATTTCTTCCACCATTATCTCAATCTTTTGCAGTAATGGCAAATCAAGTTCCCCGGAAGAATTACCAGGTGCAATTTGAGACGTTGTACTTTCTGCAAAGGCAATGGATTTTTTCACCAGTTCCAAAAATGAATCCATTTTGTCCATTGAGGAACCCAGTTGCTCTGATAATATCTGTTGTCGTTCCATATCAGATTTTGAATAGATGCAATATGCGAGTACACGTAAATTCATCCCATGCTCATTTTGTTCCGTTCCAGATCCTTTGAAGAAGGCAGCTTCAGCTTTCACACGTTCCCGTAATAATCGTAAAAGAAACAATATTTTTTCAGAAGCAGATTGATCATTGGAGATTGTTTGTGATGCTGAAGTTGATGGTACATTGGAAGTTTTCATGATTGCTGCTCGTACTTCAGGATCGTTAGGATCAATGGTTTCTTCAATAATTTGACCCTTGGAGTCTTTAGTCTGATTCCATTCAATAATAGCATCATTCACCTCTTCTAGCTGACTTTGTGTGTCCATCCAACTCTGATCCTTATCACTAAATTGAGGACTTTTGTCTTTTATAGTGATTGATTCCTGTGCTTTACTTTGTAACACTTTTTGTTCCTGCTGACGAACCAAATCTGTCAAATACAACACCAAAGTATCATCCACAACTCCCGCTTGTACCATAGTGTTCATCATTCTATCTAGCTCTCGTACACCTCCGGTCACCAAAGCATCTAACAATTGACTTACAGTCTCACGAGACATTCGTCGTACTTCAGCAATACGATATCCTTCTAAAAACACCCCAACCTTTCGTGCTTCTCGATAATGCCCTCCATTTTTTCTAATATCATCAGCATTCATTCCATCTTGTCCAATAGCGTTTAATTCAATTTGATCCAAAGCTGATCTTAGTGCTCTTCCATCATGAGCAATAAGAGAAGGTGTATATCTTTGCAATAAGGAGGCTTGCACAGACGTTGGATCAAAAGGTTGATAAGTGCTGGGCATACCAATACCAATGCTACTCTCTTCATCATTGTCATCATCATCCTCCTCATCTTCATGATCCATGAAAAAACCAGGAAGACCTGTTTTAAGTAAGATTGTTTGAATCAATTGAATACATTGCTCTTCCGCATCTCCGAAGTCTTCCGTGGGCAAAGCATTTTGATTTTGATTTTTTTGCAAAAAGGATGTTGTTGTAGCACTTTCTCCTCCTTCAATAGAACCCAAAACAGATCCCGAATTCATAATCTCCTGTCCTGGCATACTCGCAGGATTAAACCCTGTTAAATCATTGGTATCCTTGGAATTGAAAATAGTGACAACTCGTTCTTCTAAGCTTTTTGTGTCATCTTTGATATCCGACGACGACGATGAAGATGATGATAATGATAAAGAAGAAGGAGAAGAAGGAACATTCATTTCTTTATACGATTTTTCATCGAGACTCTCTTGGAATACTTTTCCTTCTTGATGATCCTTTGTTTTCTTCTCATTGGGATTCACAGGTGCCACATAAAAAAAGGTCCCTTCTAAATCATCCTCCGTAACATCATTCATATCGACTCCTTCGTCACGTGCTCGTTCCACTTGCTCTTGTTTCCGTTCTTTGTCTAATTGAGCTTCCTCACCGGCATACGATCGAAGTTTTTGTAAGAGTGTTGTTTTCGTGTCGGTAGATTGAAGTGGGATAGAATATTGATGACATAATTCTTGGAGTTGTTCGATGTTGACCGATTGAAGTAGTTCTTCATCTTCATCTATATTATCTTGGAGTTGATTATGCAGTGTAGATGGTGCTCGAAAGGATGGTTTATGGCGTTTGGAGGATGATATTGTAAATGTTGGACCTGCTGTTTGCGTATATTTCGGTGCAAAGGAATGAATTTCTAGTATCATCATGAACAATATTCCAAAAAGACTGGAAAGTAGATATTTGGAAGATATCATTGTAAAGGAAGATTTCTTTTACTTTGAATGTAAAATTAGATCCAAGTATTATGAAGGGTGATTATCGATAATAGGAACAAATACAATCTGAATGTTGTTCTTTGCAAATATAAATTGGCTGGTGCATGTGATGGCTTGAAGCCTCCCCAGGTTTTTCAGTGCCATTGTATACTGCTGTCCTACATACGGTGACATACGCACGTAGGTATGTTTGTAAGTTGCAAAAATTCAAGATTTTAGAGATTGGATAGATTGTGGGTTGGCAAGTCAAAATAAGACAATTGAATTTGTGGGGTATTCATGAGAGTTTCTATTAACATTCAGAATGAGTTATGTTTGAATGAAGATTGCAAATATAAAAGTGTCATCTCTTGGTATGAAAAATTCAATGAATTCACTTCATTGCATTAAAATCTTTACATTTTTAAAGCTTGCTTTTAACGCCAAAACACGATCTCAAGCAAGATGAATGGTATATGCAGCTCATAATATTATCATGTATAGAATATTCAAGACCAAGGATGATTTACAGAGGTATCAAAAGAGAAGGAAAGAATATTGCAATACAATCACAAGTCACATTTCGGCGAAGGTGTCATCCTATCTTTATCTCACTCATTTGCGATCTTTATTGTGATTTTTGTAATCGGGAAGATAAGGAGCAAGAATTCCCATCATATATACCATAAAATTGAAGGGAATGAAAAAGGTTCCTGCACGAGTACCCAATGCCATACCTTTGAAATGATAAAAACGTAAAATGGTGATGAAAAGAGATTCAATACGCAGTAATATATACAGAGTGTATGAAAATAGCATCATTTTAGCTTACCTCCAATATCCCTCCAAGCACAAGCTCCAATACTTTTAAACATTTGGTTTGGAAGGTGGTCTGGTTGCACTGCCACTTTCTGTCATTTGAGAATCCATTCAAAGGAAAAACAATATATTTAGCAATCGCTCAATTATTTTATATCCACAACTACATACAAAAATGCTCACCTGTGCAGATTCCATAAGATCGATTTTATGATCAACATTTGCGAAAAAGTTGGAAGCGACTGGAGAAGGATGGACAGCACAAACATCAATCCCCAATGCCTTCAATTCAACATGCAAGGAACATGCAAATTGAGATACAAAAGCTTTGGTAGATGCATACATGGCTGCAAATGGAGTAGGTGCATAGGCTGAAACACTGGAAGTGAAAACAATACATCCTTTCAATTTTTGGGAAACAAGTTTGGTCAAAAATAAATGTGTCACGTTCACGGTCGCGGTGGCATTGCATTCGACATTGGCAAGATTTTTTCCAAGAGGAGCTTGATCCATAAATCCAGTGACGATAAATCCAGCATTGTTGAAAATAATTTGAACTGTAATATCCTTGGTAGCATCTGTGATTTTTTTCATATAATCCTGACCAGGACTGAACGTACAACCTACAGAACGGAATTCCAAATCGGGGTATTTTTCTTTTAATTCTTTCATGGTTTCTTTCAGGAAATCATCATCAATGGAAACCACCACGACGTTTAAACCCTGTGATGCTAATTTGAAACTCAATGATTTTCCAATGCCACTTCCGCCACCGGTGACAAGAGCCCATGTAGCACCGTACTTTTTTTTCAAATCTGGAATTGGACGTAATTGCATATAAATCTCAGGAAGGAAGTAGAGAGTCAACCATATCAATGAAAGAGCAGCTAGAATGAAAACAACTGGTACCAATAGTGATGGTACAGGGAGAAGAGAGGCGGCCTCAACGGAGGTACAAGTTTGTTCCGACATGATGGTGAACAGCACAGTCTTTTCTTGCTTAAATTGTGTTGAATACGTTTCTAAGTATCTTTTTCTCAATTTTGATATCTGTAGAGTTTGCTGTTGGGGATACGTTGATATTATATGAACATATTTAGTTCTTAAGTAAAATATCGATATAGATCATTGTCCCTATATATATAGTCTTTCACATTTATAATAAAGATATTGTAGGAAATGTTTTTCATCATCTCACATTTTCATTTTGTGGTGGACAGATTTTTTTATTCAGCAGATTACCATAGAGTGTTGCAAGGGAGTTTATCCTCATGCTGCTTTAGTGTACTAATTTACATTGAAATCCTAAGTTTTCGATCTTCTAATGTACCATTCTTGGAATACAGTATCTTCCCAAAAAATGGTATATGAAGTAGTTGTACAATTCATTGGAATACATGATATGAAGATGAAAATTCGTCTATCACAGCAAATCCTCCGGTGTCACACAAAAAGAAGATTGCACAAGATAATAAAATTAATAACTCGAATTCTTTTTTTTCTTTATATAGTCTCCTCTTATCATTTAATGCTTGAGGAGCCAGGCCAGTTATGTGGCTGCTTAAATTTGTTTATTGTTTATCACCAATGAAGTTCGTGATTTAATCTTTAAGGGAGGAAGAAGCACGAGTCAATCGCAACATATCAGCAAAAATCCCAGCTGCAGATAGTTGTGGCCCAGCAGCAGCACCTAGTAAAAAATAGAAAGTAAAAATTATTTAGATACGAACAAAAATAGATCAATGATCATCTTGAAAACTCCTACTGGTACTTACCCTTGACAATAAGTGGCGATGTTTCATATCTAAGGGTTTCGAACGCTACCAAGTTCTCATTAAGCTTAAGCCTGTAAAGAGGTTCTGTTTTACCTACTGCTTCTAGTGAGCACTTGCATTTACCAGATTCGACATCAATTAAAAATTTGTATCTTAACACTTTGTCATCTGATTCAGCTTTCTTCAAACGTTCAAGCATTTCTCCATCAATCGATTTGAGATCTTCTACAATGCTTTCGTTCATTGTATCCACATCTGATGGGTATTCTTTTTCCATTACTTCAGCTGGTGCCAGAGACTCAACTTCTACATCTTCAATATTAACCTCTAGATTCAATAAACGAGCCAAAATGACGACTTTTTCTGCCATGTCTTTCCCACTGATATCCCGACGCAAATCATTCTCACTTAGATTATCTTTAGCTGCTGTACGGAGAGCTTCTGAAAAAGGAATTTCATCAGAAAATGTACTTAGTACGTAGGCCATTGTACCACTAAGACATCCAGAGACTTGCTTAACTTCATCTCCGGTTTCAAATAGATCACGCAAAGTAGTGCAAATAGGCAAAGCAGCTCCAACTGAACTCTCAAACTGCCAATCTACAGTATTTTCTTTTTGAATCTTTTGAATACGATGGTAGCGTTCAAGGTCACCAGCGGATGCTTTTTTACTGGATGTGATAACATTTATTCCATTTTTCAACCACCTCTCATAGTAGTCAGACACTTCCTCTGTATTTGAACAATCAACAATGATACGTAGTGGGTTAACATCTGATTCCATTATTTTGGATACTTCATCCAAATCAGATGCCGGAGTATCATCTTTATTCAATAAATCATCCAATTCTTTCAAATCTAATCCCTTAGAGTCTTCACTGACGGCCATCTTTGTAGATGAAGCAGCAAGTGTAACACTCATTGCAACATTTAGATTCTGACGTAATCTATCCTCTTGTCCAATCAATTGGTCAACTAAGGCTGAGCCAATATATCCAGTGGTTCCAATAATAGCTACACTTGCAGTAGTTTCTGACAGAGTAAATGCCATGTGAGCGGCTCTCAAGGCACGTGAAGCATCATCTTTGGTGACTACTACTGCAACTTGTCGTTCGGAAGATCCTTGGGCAATCAAACGGATATTACAGTTGGCTCGTGCTAATGAGCTCATGAAGGTAGATGAAACGCCTGAGGTGAGTGCCATTCCTTCACCAACGATAGCAACAATGGACATTCCAGAAACAAGAGAGACGGAGTTAATGGTAGATCGGGAGAGTTCTAATTCGAAGGCACTTTCAAGTGCACTCAAAGCCATCTTCCCTTGATTTTCGGGAACAGCAACGGTGATGGAAGATTCACTGCTTGCTTGTGTAATAATAAGCACAGTAATATCAGCAGTGTCCATGGCAGCCATTAAGCGAGAAGCGGCATTTGCTCCTCCAATAATGGAAGCACCCTCTAATGTGACAAGGGCTATAGAGTCCACAGATGTAATACCTTTAATGGGAACATCTCCGCTTTTGGATCTCCAATTTTTGACGCCGTTAGAACCTTGAATGGCCTCGCTAAGAGATTGACTTCTTCCTTGGATAACTGTACCTTCAAAGGAGGGGTTAAAAATATTTCTTACATAAACGGGAATACTTCCAGCAATGCAGGGTTCCATAGCGGAAGGATGCAGGACTTGTGCTCCAAAGTAGGCTAATTCCATGGCTTCGTCATATTTCAAAGATGCAATAGGAAAAGCCTCAGGAACACGACGTGGGTCAGCAGTGTAAACTCCATTTGTATTTTTCCACATGGTGACACGTCCAGCATTGATTAATTTCGCGAAAATAGTGGCAGAATAATCCGATCCAGAACGTTTCAAGGTGGTAGGAACTCCATCAAGAGTCTTTGCGACAAATCCTGTCACAACCACAATTGGTGCTTGAGTGGAAAAGTCAACATTATCAAATATATGTGTTTTTTCAAACCATTCTGACATTTTGGGGGCAGTAAGGTCATAAAGTGGTGTCACTCCACCAGTAGCTGCTGAACCTTTCTCTCCCAAGCCATAGCTATCTGACTTCACAACAAGAATATCTCTTGCATCAATCCAGTCGGTTGCAACCCCTGTAGTTTGGAGATATGCATGCAAGGTCTGAGCAGACCAAATTTCCCCAAATCCAGAGACAACTTCCATGGTAACATCTGGAACAGTGCTTAACATTCGAAGAGATTGAACAACACTTAAAATGTCATCTCCATCTCTACGGAATCTTTCTTCGATGGGATCTGTAATTTCGGGAGGAGCCAACTCTTTCAAGAGTGCAATTTGACTTGATACTGCTTCATCTAGTGCAATCTTAGCCTGCTCAAAATCCTGCAAAGCTGAATCTACAACCTTTACTAGTAGATCTGTCATACCGCCACGAGCCGAGACAACGCCCATTGTAGGTATAGCCCCTTCACTGTTGGGACGTCCTTTTGCCTCGTTTATAAGAAGATCTCCAACGGTCCTGTACAAATCAGCAGTTGCCAAAGAAGCTCCGCCAAATTTGTGTACTTCCCAATCATTATTGGATCCTATAGGGCGAAAAGTAGACTGTTCTACGTTAGTTTCAACTTCATTGACTGGTGTTAGTTCAGTGGAGACACCTAATTTGGTTTTTCTGGCACATGGTGTAATTATGACTTCTTGGTTAGGATTGTTGTTAGAATAGCTATTGTGTGCATGGAGGTGGGTACTGCTGGTGGATATAGATGGTAATGCAAAGTTTGATTTGACATCATGGGGGATGAATGCATTAGTGTTACTGCTGCACGTAATGCCGACCAAGGTCGCCAGTCTCGCAAATTTCATTTTTCAACTTGTGTTACCCTTCTTTCTATCTTCGTTTCTTATCTAGAAGTTTGAATGATTTTGGATGTTTGATAAGATTGTCACGAAGTAGTTAGTTAGTTAGCTTCAGAAAATCTAAATTGACATGTAAAAGTGAGAGAAGCTGTAAATCTCTAATATGCTACGATTTTTAGATGATTTTGTGGTGTCCAATATTCAATTTCGTTTGAACGTATATTGTATGTAAAATTAGTACGTGTTAATGTTCGATCAAGTTCTATGTAAATACAGTCTACATACGATACTTAAATATGTCGTGTAGACTTATGTAAGGCATCTGGACCAAATTCAGCTTTTTTACATCAAGATCTTGGCTTTTACACTTACGAGACTAGTATAAGAGTTTGCTATGCGGCTTTCTACGCATTTTAAGCAGTATGAAAAAGCTGAGGAAAACTTCTGGCAGATACCCTGCAGAATTGTCAGCATGTGGCCTTTTGATTTCCCTCTTTAAGTATAATACTCAACGAAAATAGGGAATAGTTACATCAAGGAAGATGCAATGAAAATGATGTTGAATTGATTTATGAATTATATAAACCAATCACCTTTTGCATCTTTTTTCTTTGAATGTTTTTTATCTTTGTAGACATTTCAAATGAAGCAAAATAAGGAAATGATCATTCTTCCTGCTTGAAGGCGCATTAGCAATATCTCTTTACCTCGGATGTTCGCTTGAAAGAAACAGAATACATCATGTATATAGCAGTAATCGATTTTCCATTCTTACTAGATGCACACTGCTGAATACAAAAAGTGTATTCTGTGCCATTGATAAAAATATATATGTAGACTTGTATCTTTCAAAGAGAACTTCTAGTGGTGCAATAGTATGTTAAGTTCGAATCCATCTATTTTAAGGTTGGATATCTAAAATGACAAAGTGTTTTCGATTGACAGTTTAAGGCTATATATTTTACAATCTCATCAACATTTTTGAAAGAGGGATGGATTACATCATGATATGAAAGTAATTGATGAAAGTTATAAAAAAAATTGTACAATCGTTGGGTGTGGAAACAGTTCCTCTAGATTCATGGTTGAAGGAACACAATGAATCTTCGGATACAGCAGTTTCACTATTTTCCAATATTGTCCATATATCAACTATTGAAATCTCTCGCAATTCTAGATAATGTGGTTTGCTTGTTGAGTAAGCATTTCTTCAAATGAATTGGTTTCTTTCACAGCTTTGCAATGGGTCAATCTATAGAAATGAAATATATAGCAGAACCTTGATACATTAATCTTCTTCGTCATTTTTGTCATCATCATTGTCTACTATATTTGAATCTCCATCCTCCTTTTCATCAATCTCTCCCTCCATGGATATCTCCATCGATTTATCAACATCCTCAACATCTTCTTCTTCTTCTTCCTCCTCCTCCTCTTCCTCCTCCTCATTGTCATCATCATCTCCATCGTCATCTGCATCATCTTTAACATCTTCCTGTGGAAAATCATCCTCTTCTTCTACATCATCTTCTTCCTGAGATAATTTTCGTTTTTTACTAGGTGGTTGATCATCGTCTTTTTGTTCCTGTGCTGCCTTTTTTGCATCTTTTTTTAATTGTTCATCTGCTTTATGTTGTTCTAAAAAGGTTGCTAATTTCGGCATAAAATCATCAAATCCTAATTCCTATCCATATTCCAGAAAAAAATACCATAGTATGAGAAAGGAAATGACTATATATTGTCCATCATTCCACACACACAACATTTGTCATTGTTTATTTTCCAACAAACCAAATCTCTTTCATCGAAAAAAACAAAACAAAACAAAACAAAAAAACTTACATTCACAGCTGCCATGACATCATTGGCAGTAATCGTTTGTCTTCGATTTTCTCTCGCAAAGTCATTCGCACAAGTCGTAATATAAATCACAAATAAACCACAAGCTCTTGTAAAGGCACTTGACGCGTCTTTTCCGACATTGGTAGAGGATGGGAGTGCATGTTTTAACAATCGTCGTACACAGGCTAATGGTGGTTCAAATTCAACATTGTTGGAAGACGAAGATGATTTGGTGTCTTTCGAGGGAGTGGAGGAGGATTTGGAGGGACTCATTGGGGGACTGGTTTGTCGGTAACGAAGGTTTGGATTATGGCGCGTATTTGGAGGTGAATCAAAAATATAAACTAACTTGGCAGGAATCATTTGGTTGCCGTGGTTTTTATCTGGTTATATGATTCCAAGTGACGTCATCACATATATTCCACATACGAATAAATGTTTGCCTAAATAAATTGCGTCACAAGATCTTTGCAGCTCATGTTTTGGTTTTCCAATCATAAAATTGACACCCATAATCCTATTTTCATACATCCATCCATCCGATAACTTAAATCTACCTAATTAAGCACATTCTTCCGTACCATGCTGTCCAAGAACACTATTCTCTTACCAATGTTTCTACTCTCGATCCCATCGGGTACAGCTAGATCTTCTGTCACAAGTTCCGAAGCTTTTTCTGCCGCCTTTCATCTATCCAAAAACACCCCTCATTTTTCTACCAATGCCAATACTCAACGCTCCCAAAACCTCCCTCCTTCATCTCACTTCCTAGATCCACTCTCCAAGACAAATTCACTCCTATCCACCACGGCATTGACAGAAAGCTCTCGGGGAGGTGATATTTCCAAACCCTCCTTTTCCCAAAAACTCCTTGCCGAAACTATTGGAACCTTCCTCATTGTCAATCTAGGATGTGGGACCGTCTGTGCTGCCATCTACCAAAACGCCCAACAGGGATTATGGCAAATAGCCGCAGTTTGGTCACTTGCCGTCACATTAGCGATTTATACGACGGCGGGTATCTCCGGAGCTCATCTCAATCCAGCGATTAGCATCGCTATGAAGATATGTCGACCAAACGATCATCAAGATATGAATTGGAAACAAGTCTTCCAATATTGTCTTGCTCAGACGACGGGAGCTATTATGGCAGCGGGGGTGAATTTGGCATTGTATTGGGAGAGCATTCGTACCTTTGAAGCTAGTCAAAATATTGTGCGAGGAGCTGCCTCCAGTATCGCATCGGCATCCGCCTTTGGAGAATATTGGAGTGTGTCCTCCTGGAAACAAGCCTTTTTGGCAGAAGGGATCGGAACGTTTTTGTTATCCTTTTTGATTTTTTCATTGACGAATTCTCGAAATGAGGCAGTTCCGTCTCAGTTGGTTCCGGCATTGATTGGTGCGACTGTGGGATGTCTCATCTCTGTCATTGCTCCCTTGACCCAAGCCGGTTTTAACCCTGCCAGAGATTTTGGTCCTAGGATTGTAGCATGGTGTGCTGGATGGGGGAAAGCTGTTGCGATGAAAGGTTGGTGGGTGTATGTCTTGGCTCCCATTGTAGGAGCTGTTCTAGGTGGGTTCATGGCAGAAAATGTATTGTGGAAAAAAGAAGACTAGATACATTTTGCAGGATAGTCAAAGTATTCAAACGTTTGGATATCCAATGTGTACGATAATAAACTAAAAAAATGTAAGCTTCTTTCCTAGGAATTAATAGATTGGTGGATCGGATGTCAAATCCAAAATACCAGCTTGTGGTTTGTATAAATTATTTTTCCACCTTGGAATCAACATTCTCGGAATATAGGGAATAACCTCTTGAAATAATTGTTTCTCGGTTTCATCATTTGTTTCCCAAACTGCTTCATACATACCCACAAGATGGACACGTGAATTGAAAATACCAAGCTTTCGAATCACTTTATCGTTTAATGATTTTTGTTCTTTTTCAGGTATGATAGCTGAGACACAGGGGACTAGTAGCTTTTCCTGCAGATTCATTATTCCACGAGTCCTAGAATGAAGTGCCGCTGACATTTGTGCTATATTGGACAAAGCTTCTGTACGTTTGGGTAGAGATATATCTGGAGATCCTGCGATACGAGATTGTTCGCGCTATTTATCATGGAGAGTGGGAAAAAATGAGAAACACGTGAATTCCTATTGGAAGGATACCACCCATTGACAAACCAACCAATTCCAATCTACTTACAACAGCTTTCCCAAGTTTTGCAACATAGTCTCGCTCTTTATCAATATCATTTAATATATATATTAATGCGTCATCTACCTTTCCATGATTTGTTTCTGTATTCTTGATAACATCGACACTTTGACGATCATGAAGGCGATTCCGTAGCCATGGAAAAAATACATCATTTTCGATGGAATGCAGACCCTGCATATTGAAATCTATGACATGACTTGCAGCAGAGTCAATCGCGGAAGTGGTGGACATTGTGTCGTTTTCATCGTCAACCTTGGAGGGTGACGATAATGACGATGTGGATTGAAGTAATTTCAAAGCTAACTTCTCCAAGCGATTAGTATCTCGAAGAAGCGAAAGTGTGTGCCATCTCCAACCGTGAATGTGAAATTTATGATTTTTGAGATTTTTACTCTTATGTGACCCTAAAAATTGGGTGAGAATCGCTTCGGTTGTTTCATTTTTGTTTCGTTCAGGTTGATTCAATTCCGATAAGGAAGGTTTCGCATAGTGTGAGTCGGAATAGTTCGTGGAAGCAAACGATATTTTTGCACAAAAAAGTAATAGGAAGGAAAGGAAAAGGAAGTCTCTCCTGGTTTTCCCTGTGATGGAGAGCATTGGCATGGTGAAGGTTTGTGACGAGAGGTTTGTTTATTTTTTTTTGTCAACATAATAGTCAGCATCCTTTTTTTCTGCACATCTTCCTGAGAATCATTATATCCGCGTGGCAGTGACCGATTTTCTCATATCAGCTGCTCACCTGGAAGGCTGTCTAAGTACAATGTCTGGGCATACACTAAAAATATAGCAGAACTAAACTAAACTAAACTAAATCATATCAGCTGCTCACGTACACGAGAGTTTCTTCGTAGCTAATACTAAAGAAATTTACACAACTTCAACAATCTATCAAGCTAGGACTTGTATTCGACATGAGGTTATCTTTGTTTTTGTAAGAGTCATTTGGATTAGTTTCATAAATCCCATATCCTACAAAAAAAGTGACAACAATCACTCCACAAGATGATAATATTCGAGAAAAGAGTTGATCACTATTAAATTTACTTATTTTCTATAGGATATGGATACTAACGCATATCATAATATCGCAGAAGTTTATCGATTTAAACTTTTGTGTAAAATTTCTTCCAGAATTGATTCCTTTTCATCTTTATAATTATCCCACAATATCAAATTGGAATGAATAGAATCAAGCATTGTTTCAACATTTGGTTGACTCCGTGTTTCCATCATACTTGCCAATGAAGGTGGTGGTATAAGCCTATTCGAACCCGTTGAAAATAAATGATTATGGATTATGTCCAAATACGGTTTCGCCTTTGGATACTCCGAAGATGTATATATTTGACTCATGGCAGGAGTGAGGGATGACAAAAAGGTTAAAATATTTACTTGAGGGAAATATGGTGGTAATAGTGCGGATGCCATTGCTAATGATGCAGGTCGTTTAATTTGATTTTTTTCGAATAGTTGTTGGGTATGATTGAGAATAAGGCCTATTTGTAAAAGTGCTTTTATGATCATTTGCTGTTTCAAAAGTGGGGAATTGTCATCGTCTTCTGTGCAGTCATTGGTGGATTGAAGGACAGATATTGCATTCAAAATCGTATCCTCCAACGTTTCGTTGATTGAATTAGCTGCTATAGAATTATTTGGGGTGGAAGTCGAAGTTGTACACAGGGCGACTGAAATATCGATACTAATGGCCAGAATAGCATGGGCAACCTCCTGCATGAAAGGGGAGGATTGTTGATGTTGTTGTTCTGTATTACTTTTTTTCACGATATCTTCCTCGTCTAAGTAATTTAGCATTACGATATCAGAATTTAAATTAGTATTTCCAGGCGCAATAATCGTCTTTTTTGTTGTCATTGCAGCCGTATCACCACCAGATACTGGAAAAAGAGGATTTTGTAAACCTGACGGCAAACAAAGTCCTTCTTCGTGAACATGATACACCAAAACGTCCTCCATTGTGCTAGCCATAACTCCTCCCAATGTCGAAGGAACCAAAACAAGTTCTCCTACATTATTATCACTCGAATTAAGCGCCATAGTGACAGATTTGGCCAGATCTATAGCAGCTCGACTACCTACCCCTATAATACGTTCTGTAGCTCCGCCTCGTTTGGCTAATTCAATTGTTGACATAATCGCATCTGAAGTTGGATATGCGGAGGCGATGGAAGATGATATGGTGGGTATATTTTGTTGAATCCCTATTTGAAACTTAGTTTTTTCAATGTTTTGATTGATTTGTTTCTGATAATTTGAAAGGTTATCTAGAAATTGGGGTGGAGGTGTTGAAGTGATCAAAAGGCTTTTGCATTTGGATGTTTGATTGTTTCGAAGATGTTGCAGCAGTGATTTGGCAAAAGAAGTCGTCATTTTGCACCTATAAGCAGCCAAGAAAAATATACAAAGTAGTACAACTTTTGAGGTACGAGTTTGGGGATGGCCTCTTTTCATCCTAAGAGGCCTTGTTGATCTGCCCCCGTACTGTGTACGAGAGATAGGGCGCAATAAAATCTTCTACGTAGTGGGGAGGGACCCATGAAGCAGCCATAAAACAAACAATGCTTAACAGCTGAAAATCGATTTACAAAAAACCTAACACCTTTTAATACCAAAATACGTTAGTTAGTTAGTTAGTTAGTTAGCCGAGACTTTTTTTTTGCACGCGTGCAGTCATCTGGCATTTGCACACTTTTCTCTAAATGATTGCTTGAATGTGCAGTCATTAATTAATTTAGGCTATTTTGCACCAAGTTTTTACTCTAATTTTAC
>Ga0209092_10002998_pt1 | contig 15060 bp, 34 predicted proteins | sample FraStrMetagenome_FD_187446 | JGI IMG/M metagenome (GOLD analysis project Ga0209092, IMG submission 187446) | Marine eukaryotic phytoplankton communities from Arctic Ocean - Fram Strait ARC3M Metagenome (SPAdes) (version 2) | ecosystem: Environmental > Aquatic > Marine > Oceanic | place: Fram...
AGTCTTCACAAATACTGTCCCACATCGTGATCTTCAAGAGCCTTCACAGCGGCCCGTAACTCTTCAGCAGCATGTGCTACAGCTTTAGAGTAGTCTGCATAACTGTGATCAGATGCGTTTGCCAACTCTGTATTATTGCAAGCAGTGTTCCATTTACATGCTGCCGCACCTACTTTAGATTCTAATCGTTCTAGTTCGCTGTAGTCTATAAGTTCTACCAGTTCAGAAATCTCGTTTGCCTTTGCCAATCTCTTATTATTCTCCGCTTCTACCACATCAACTAAACGATTTAAGTACCACTGACATTTCTGTAAGTCCTCTAACGGCTTGTCCTTTCGCTCGTACCTCCAAAGGTATTTCAGGCAAGCACCCTTGCAGTAACCCTTGAACGCTTCGGGTGTCATGGATTCTTCGATGCCCTCAATACATTCGACCTTGCCGTAGGTGTAGTGGCTTGGGCTGTTTACCATGTCTTCGTCCTGCTCAGTGTTATAGCCATCTGGTTGCTCCCAAGGCTCTGGCCCTACATTAGCAAACTGTTCCCACGTTGCTTGTCTACCCTCTTCTGTAGTCAGATCATAAGATCCGCCACTACGTGCTGCTCTGTCCCACTCGCTAGGTGTTGCGTCATTTAGTTTCTTGTTCATAAGCCATCTCGTTCGTTAGGTTTTTGTTTTCTTTGCGTCTAGTTTCTTTTAGCTTAGAAGAACCTTGTATCTTTTTAAACTTCTTCTTTCTAAGAAAACTATCGCGCCTCTCATCTTTGCGGTTTGATTCGTCCATTAGTCAAAAGTCTCTTTGTTTTTCACATTGATCCAACTGTCTGGAATACTATCTTCGCTGAACCACCTAAAGTTGTTCTTGCTTGCCCACTCACCGTGGCTTCTCTTGGTTCCGTCCTTGCGCCTTGTAGCTTGTGGCATTGGCGCACTGGGATTAGCAAACAGAAAAACTAACTCCGTGTCTTCGGGTAACGCTTTGCTTATCCAGATGTACTTACTGTACTCAGCAAAATCCCAGAACCGTCCCTTGGCTTCAAGTAAAATCTTCTTGCCATCAATCTCGCGCAAGAAGTCTGGGTGATAGTTATGATCAACAGTGTAAGCAACCTTGTCAGTATGGAAGCTCCAGTTGTCTAGTATACCAGTGTGCAGTTCGTATTCCCAGTTAGAATCATAGCCTTCTACAAGATTAGGAGTCTTGGGGCGCACTGCTCTGGGTTTCCGGTATCCCTTTTTAATGTAAGTCAATGTAGTTGCGCCTCCCGCCTTTCTAACTCTGCGTCAATGAGGAGCCGAAAGTCTTTAAGGAACTGACCATCTATATCAGTAACAGAACTCTTAGTGTTATGAAGAAAGATACCTACGTTAATAATCATATCTTCAATAGTCATTAGTTCCTCTTCCATTGTATATCCTCCAAAGTAATTGTTTCAATAGAGAGCTTTGGAGAGTCACGCAAGAGTTGTTTGATTGTCTTGATGACCCACTTAGGATGATAGGCGTTTAAATACATGGTGCGTCCTGCCATGAAGTGTGTTTGGTCGGGCATAAAAGACATATAGTTTTTTACATTGATCTTACTGCTCTCTTCTTTATCTAACAAAGAAGCAAACCAGTCAACAATGATAGTCGCTGACTGTGCCTTAATGCGCTTAGACTTCTTCCTGTTCATAGTAGCTCCTCTACTTTTGGCTCGACTACAACTGTTGTCAAGTATGTTAACCCGTTTGAGTATCTAAAAGTTCGTAACCCATCACCATCATTAGCATCTTGATGGCACTGATACTTATACTTACACCAACTACACCCCTTGGGCAACTTGATGTTTCCTTTCTTGCCGTCTTCTATAAGATCATAACAAAGGTCAGGGGGCGTGTCCAGTTCAAGAGAAGGAACAAGCTTATTAATTGTTGTTGTTATATTAGGCTTATCTAGATCGTCAGGCACATACATACACAACTCGCCACTCTCTTTGTTCAACACTAAGAACCCGCCTTGATCTGTACCCTCTGCTTTTTCATACCCTGCAAGCTGACCCATGTAACCAAACGGATCGTCCTGCGCTAACCGTCCTTCTCTAAACTTATTGAATGCAAAGCGTGAGGCAGTCTTAACATCAACAACCTCGCCATTGATCTTGCAATCCATGTGTCCAAGGATGCCTTCAACCTTAACTTCTTTCTGCTCATCTGTAACGGTGTGACCCGCCATGCGAACAAGCATCAGCACAATCTCTTCAAGAAGGTGACCGTACAGGAACTTGATCTGCGTTGCGCCATCAATACCACCACGCCCCTGCTCATCACGCTTCTCGTACCACAACTGGCGAGAAGGCTTTCCAATGTTAGACATACGCAGAGTAAAATCTTTGTTACGTTCTCTGGGTGTTGCCCAAGACATCAGAGCTACCTTCATGTCAGCCACTGTCTTGTCTATCTCAGCTTCAGTTAACGGCAAAGGTATACCGTCCGATAGGCTTTCTAAGTGTCTATAGATGTCGGGTACTAAATCTTTAAGCTGCTTCATACTGTTCGTCCTGTAAGTTTAATATAAGAGCTTTGGCTTCTTTTAATTTTATTTTAAACCACTCGCCTTGTCGCTCTATGTTGTCTAGCTTGAGACTGTCATGCGCCATGCGCTCTGCTTCTCTGCGGTCTATAAAGTATTTAAAGTATTCAACTTTGTAATCACGCATTGGGCTACCAGTTTGGAAGTGACGGCATCTTTCTTTTGCGTCAACAGCCATTCCAATCTTGAGCCAACCCTTCCAAGCAGGGTTAGAGATAGCATAAACGTGGCCTGATTTAACACTGTTATATTCTTCTAGAGCTTTGCCACCAATGTACTTCGCAACTATAAAAGGCGAGGCAGTGTTACTCTCTACCATGTTCTTAATACGCCGCTTATCATAGCACGTTGTGCAACTATAGTGACACTTAGCCACGAAAGAAGGATACCAGTTGTCTGGCGTTAGCTTGACTGAACAAGTATTACAGTTCTTAGAACGACTTTCGATCTCAACTTTAAGTTCTTCGTTTGTCATGTGAGGTTCCTTTAGTTTAATGAGTTTCACTCCAGTTATCTCCTACTTTATAGTCTCCGTCTAAAGGGCAGTTTAAGTTAAGCATACACCCTGCTTCTTTAATAGCTTGAACACCTGCCTTACCAACGTCTACAGCGTCAAAAACGTGACACTCAATCTGCCATTCGTCATGTACGTTAGCTACAAACTTAGCATCCCAACCGTGATTCTTTATTTTCTGATCTAGAATAATCAAAGCCTGCTTCATTACGATTGATCCTGCTCCTTGCAACAAAGTATTCAAGGCCGCATGTTCTGAGCGAACAGTAAGCTTTCTACCATCTAGTGCTTTAATGAATCCGCTTTTAGCTTCTCGTTGTACTCGTCCCGTAAGATCTTTAAATGATGGGAGATTATCAAAGAAGCGTTGTCTAAGTTCTTTGCCACCTGCTCTACCTCTGTTAGCCACTGACCCAAGCTTAACATCTCCGGCTCCGTACAAAAGCGCATAGATGAAAGTCTTTGCCTTATTTCTCGATTCAAGTCCTGCAAGATTTTGATTGGTGGTGTGTATATCTCCGTTAACGATTGCATTGGTGTACCCCTCGTCATTTAAATAGTGTGCAAGCATTCTTAGTTCTAAGCCAGAAGCATCAATGCCCACTAGCCTATAGCTGTCTGGCACTGTCCAACAAGACCTGCACTCTTCGCCGTAGGGTGAGGTACTGCTTGGAATTTGAGCCATGTTAGGATGTGAATGTGTCATACGCGAAGTCACTGCACCATTAGGATTAACATAGCCATGCACCCTGCCTGTGTCATCGTTAAGTTCTTTGATCCAACTCTTAGTCTGAGCCAAACGCTTCTGCACCATCAGGTACTTTGCAATCAATGCAGCTTGTGGGATGTTCCTAACTTTATTTAAAGTAGACTCATCCACAATTGGCTGACCTGTTGGTGTATGTTTCTTAGGGTTCCAACCAAAACGAATCAAGTACTCGCCTATCTGTTTGCGAGAGCCTAAGTTAAAAGGCGTTTCAGTTTTACGAGCAATGGGTTTACAGTCCATGTCTGAAGATAGCTTCTCATACTCCTCGTCTGTCAGCCTTGTACCCTTGCCGTGCTGATCTGTCGCTGTCTTAGCTACTGCACCTGTCGCTGTGAACTTAGGTTTAAGTATCTGAGTAGTAACTACAGGCCGGAACTCTTCGTGAACCTCTTCCTCTAGGTCGTGTAGCTTCGTTTCAAACATAGCCATCAAGCCCATTACTTTCTTAACGTCTAGCAAGAAGCCTGTGTTGCGTTGCTCATTAACGATCTTAGCTACTGCGTGTTCTATCTGTACTGACTGAGCCGTAAAGCCCTTGCTCTCTTGACGCAGGGCTACATAGACCTTGTAGTTAAGTAGCACATCGTTCGTACAGTACTCTAACATCTCAGGCGTGTAGTGTTCCCACGCATCTTCAGCGTTTCCGTAGTCGCCCTTAACAAAACCCAAGCGGTATCCCCAACCTTCTAAGCCGTGGTTACCTTCGCGGGTAGGCTTAAACAAACGAGAGAGGACTAATGTATCTACAATCTTCTTATCAAATAGGTCTAGTCCTCCAAGTCTTTTGATTACAGGTAGATCATAGCCCAAGATGTTGTGGCCTATGAGCTTGTCAGCAGACTTTAAGAGAGCATAGCCCTGCTCTAGCTGAGTGTTGTCAAACATATGTACCTTCTTGGTATCTACATCTAAGGCTACGATGCAGAAAACCTTGTCAGGTTCTAAGCCATTAGCCTCTATATCAAATACTAAGTTACTCATTTTATTCTGCCTTTAAGGTTGATGTGGACTCCGTGGATCTTTCAGCATCTCTTCATAATATTCAGGAAGGACTTCATATTCAATTGCTATTTTTATACCTTTCAGCGTGTAGTATGCCCATCTTATAGCAGTTATAGGTCTGAACAAACTGTTATTCTTATCTATCTCAAAGCCGTTGAAAGTGGTGGTCATATTATATCCCTCTCAAACTGAGACTCATCGTACTCACCTAACTCTCTGAGCCTACCAGTTTCACTGTCGTACATTAACTGTGTAGCTACGCCAACGTCACCAGTGTAGCGTGACTTCAACACCCGTACCTTAGTGGTTGATGCTTCAAGTTCATCTTCTGATTGTTGGTTACGCTCCAATGAGATCACGCAGTCAGACAACTGAGCAATAGATTGAGAGCCTCTAAGATGATTAAGCCCTGTCTCAATACCGTTCTCATGTCCACGGTTACCGTCTATCCTACGCAGATGTGAAACCAGTATCATCCCACAGCCTGTCTCCTCAACAATAGTGCGAAGCCTGTGCATGATCTGATCAATACCCTTGCGCTCATCTTGTTCTAGCGTAGAGAGAACTAACATATGTAAGTGATCAATGACCACCCACTTGCAGTCTAAACCAATGATCATATAGCGTAGCTTACTGAAGATTTCATCTAAATTGTTAACTCCATGATGAGCGTGTATCCAAACGCGACCTGCGTTCTTGCCCATAAAGACTTTCTCGTAAGTACTGTCAAGAACCTCATCACCTATCTCTTGCTTAACGCTATCTAGATGTAGCTTGGCGTTAGCCTCAACGGCCATGATGCCTTCGGCAGTGCGCGACCAGTTCTCTTCAAGAGCTATCACGCCTACGTTATCTTCGGTGTTGTTGATCAGCCAGTGTTCTATTTCGCGGGTAACACTAGACTTTCCTAGTCCCGTACCGCCTGTTAGCGTGACAAGCTCTCCTGCTCTCAAGCCTTCAAGCTTCTTGTTCAAGCCGTGCCAAGGAAAAGGTATAGCTGTCTTACGTTCTGAGCGCAGCTTCTTATACGCCTCAAACTGATCAGTCAGATTCATAACGCCCGAAGGCGTGTAGAGTTTAGCGTCCCAGAAACAGGACACATAGGTTGAATGCTTACCGCTTCTAAGCATATCATTAGCATCTTTGTAGTCAACGGGCAGTGTCATTATCTTAGCTTTCTTGGGAGTCAGAAGCTTTGCAATTGCTTGCGCTGCTTCCTTGCCCACTTTGTCGTTGTCAAAATTAATGACCACTGAATCGAAGGACTCCAAAAATTCAAGGTTCTGCTTAACGTCACTGATGCCGCCTTGCGCCCCTGACTTAACTGAAACTACGGGCCACTTACTACCCAACAATTCGTAAGCGGCCATAGCATCACACTCTCCTTCTGTCAAAGTTATAAACTTACCACCTGCTTTGAACAGGTTCTCTCCAAACAGTCCTACATCCTTTGAACTTCCTATCCAAGTAAAAGCCTTGTCGGGTTTGCGGATCTTAGTACCGGCTAATTCATGTCCGTTATAGTAAGGGTAGTAGTGCTTATCAACTTTGCCACTGGGTGTAAGTGTAACCTTGACCCCGTACTTCTTAGCTGTAGCTAAACTTATCTTACGATCAGTTAGTTCGCGGAAGCTTGCTCCGTTATTGTTGTGTGAAGAGTACTCATTGTTCATCTTGCTATCCCCTGTAGGCGCATCAAACTCTAGAGATTCATCGGGCTTGACCGCCCCACCTGCTGCGTAATAGTCTGGGTAGTACTTCCTGCAACTGAAGCAGAACCCAGAGTCATCTTCGTTGACTGACACTGGATCACTGCCTCCACATTCGTAACAGGGTAAGTGGTATTTAACAAAAGCCATTTGGCTTACTCCTCGTTAGCCTCAACTTCCTCTGTCGCTATCGCCTCTTCCTTGAGATGGTTAGTTTTAAGATCGTCAATTAGCTGAATCGAAGCGGCTTTCATTAAGCCCATAGTTATTGATGCTTCTGCTAATGCTTTATCTGCTTGCATGAGGTGAGTCAGAATGTCATTGCCCTCCGAAGAGAGCAACTCCGTATCATATTTCACACCGTCTACTGTGATGGTTGCCACTATAGTTCATCCTCCATTTCACTATCATCCATAGCATCGAACTCTGCGCCATCAGGTATCCCTACTTCAATGAGATCAAGAACCTGCATAGCTTGGAAGTCCAAGCCCTTAAAGGTAGTACCCTTCCACTCCGAAGACCACTCCTTGTACTGCACCTTAACTGCTGACCCGTTACCTACACGCGCATCCAGAGGATTCTTAAACTTATCCACTAGCTTTGGTGCTGCTCGAACCATGCCGTTAGGGCCATTCACTTTACGCTTAACAACTACTGCGGGGCCTTCATCCATGTTCTTGATGGTAAAGCCGCGTGACTTAAAGTCTTCAGCGGTTGTCTCATCTACAACGAGGTTGACTGTGTACACTGGCTCAAACGTAGTGTTAGGTGTAGTTACTGCTGCCCAATAGGCCGTGCCTTGTAGTATTGCCATATTACTTTCCTTCTGTTGGTTTAGAAATTGTTTGCGGAGCATAACATAAGTAATTGCGATGTGCAACTCTAATTCTGATGTCGTCGATGTCACCTTCCTTCACAAAGATACCATCTATCATCTGACCCTTGCGATCCTTGATGTCGTTGTAAGCGTGGTTGAGACAGTCAGTAAGAGTCAGGTTGTTGCGAAGTGCAATGTTAATCAGCACAACCATGATGTCTCCGATGTCATCAATCGGTGACTGCTCCTTACAGATACTATCAGACAGCTCACCTACTTCCTGTATAAGTTTAAGCACTTGAGCCTTGTCCGTTGAACCATGAATAAGGTTACGGGCTAAGTGCCATGAGACTACCTGTTGTATTGCGTGTTTAATATACTTTTCTTCGTGGATCATTACTGCTCTCCTTTCTTAAAAACATTACCGTGCATTGTAGCGTACTGCTCAATAGCATCTTGAACAGTACTGCGGTCTGCGTGGTCAACAAACTTTAACTCCTCTGTCGGCGACAGCGGGTAGCCAATAGCCTGTAAGAACCTTTGGAACTGTTCTACAACCTCCTGCCTACCCATGTCCTGATCATAGAGGCTGAACTGCACAGCGGAATCAACAGCCCCCTCATCTATAAACTCATACGGGCTACAGCTAAAAACTATATAAGGCGTATCTCTTCTCATCACTTCTTCCTCATGCTAATCACTGTATCGTACTCAGTGCTATCTATTATGAATTTAATTACAGCTTGCTCTCTAACATTGTACGTTGAACATGCTGTGCTTAGTGGAACCTTACCTTCTACTACATCTGTTGCGGCCTTGGCGGTTGCAATAGCTTCCGCGCTTGGGCTGCCTGACATACTCTCTGCAAACATGTGACACCTCATTTCAATAAAAGTAATATAACTGTTAGTACATAGAAGATTGCAAAGATCACAATGGCCCTAGCGATCCTTACCTTCACTGGTGGTGCGGGGTACTGCTCCAACACGTTGGTCTTTACCCACTCTACCATCGCAGGGAAGATCCCGCCTAGAACTTCCTTTGCTTTCTTGATCATCTTTTAACTCCTTAAATTTCTTTCTGAATATAGCATCAAAGTTGTAAGAACTTTTCTGCGCCTTATCATTACTCATATCTATCCCCTACATCGAAGGGATTTCTAGCTTGGGAGGCAACCACTCAAAGTGTCCACTCTTAGGGTTGAACTGGGCGCACTCGGTCTGAGCGGAATCGTAACTCCATGAGTTATGGACAGACGTAGCGCCTACCATTGAGCCTATCAAAGCCCCTACAAATAACAAAACCCCAACAGAAACCATATTAATTTGATACTTACTCATCTGAAGCACCTGTTGGTTCAATTGCAGGATGCTCTCGCTGAAGGCGCAACCAATCTTCTCTATTTCTAGAGGGCATTGAAAGACTAGAATCACTCACCATATGTAGATTGAAATGGTTTCCAATCTGATCGTGTAGTTCTTCCATAACCTCTATCTCAAAGCAGTCAGGCTCAAAGCCTCGCATTGGTTTTAATGCCAGTGCATTGATACTGACATCCCGTAACATCATATAGAAATAATCTTTTTGTTCACTCATAATTAATCCTCCGGTAAATATAACTGACCAAAAGTTATGACACAGAAAGGTAGACAGATTATTATCCCTTCAAGCTGTGCCGCCTCATACTTCTCACTGCTATCTAAGATAACCCAGACTGCTCTGCTCTCAGTGAACTCAAGATCCAAACCTACACCGTTCCTGAGATTGATGCTCAAGTTGTAGTCTCCAAAATTCTTAGTCATTTTCTTTCTCCTTTAGTTCTTTGATCTTATTTACTAAGTTGTCTATTGCATTCAGAGTCTTAGCCCTAGCATCAGCCCTAGCATCAGTCCTAGTCTCATTAAACTGAGTCTTAACTAAGAGAAACTTAGCCCAAATCACACTCAAATCAGCTTCTAAATAGTCAGTCCAAGCCTTAGTCAACTCAGCTTCTAGTTCTTCTATTGTCTTAGTCATTTTCTTTCTCCTTTAGTTCGTTGATCTTAGCTTCGATTCTTGCAACCTCAGTCATATCCAAAGCCCAATACTTAGCCGTAGCCTCAGTCCCATCCAAAGCCCAATACTTAGCCGGAGTATTAGCCCTAGCATCAGTCCTAGTCCTAGCCATAACACTAGCCATAGCTTCAGCCCTAGCCCTAGCCACAGCCTCAGTCAAATCAGCTTCTAATTGCTCTAGTTCAGTTAACATTATCTTGCTCCTTTAGTTCTAAAATCAGAGCTTTTAGCCTCTTAATTCTAACCATAGACTCAGCCAAAGCCTCATCCGCATCCCAAAACTCAGGAGCCTCGGCGCGCTTATCCCAATACTTAGGACTAGCATTAGTTAAATCATCCAGATCTTTGACATACTTAGCCTCTGCCCTAATCACTTTAGCCTCCAAATATTCTATGGTCTTATTCATAAATACCTCCCTCAAGTGTGTTCTCGATAAATCAACTCATTAAAAAGCATAGCAACACTACGCACCACATCATCATTAATAGCTCTATTTGGCTCATTTATCTTTCTCCAGTGCTTTCAGTAGTGCGTCAGCGTACTTGACAGCATACAAAGCACAATCTCCTGCCCAGTCATTTGCAAGCAGATCCCTCAGATCGATGATCTCCGCATTAGCAAGCAGAGCCTGCATAGCTAGCCCTGCGAAATGCTCACGCTTGGTTAGGCCGATTGAAACTAACCCACTTTCTTGCTTATAAGGGCCTTTAGCGTCTGTTACTGGCATTGCCGGCATATCTGCGTTACTCATTTTCTTAGCCCTTTAATGTATTCACCTACTGTAAGAGTAGACGATTCTATTTTAGATGTAATGGCTGTCCATTCTTTGACAGTCCACGAAGCTTTCTCACCTGCCACAATATCCAACACTGCATCTTGTAGCTGACTTGGTTTGTCTAGAATGTAGCGCACCTTTCGATGCGCCAGTGAATCTAGTCTGAACGGTGCGGATGGTATCTGCATATCATGCCGCCGCCTTCATAACGTAATTACTTTTAACAGCATCACGAACTACCTGCTGTCTGTCGTTCTGGATGGACGCAATGTTATCACTGCTTGAAGACCGCGAAGCACTAGCATGAGTCGACCAATCAGTCAGTGCATTATACACCGCCCAGTAGTTATGTCCAAGGCGTTTAGAATAGACACTGATGTACTGCTTCCAGATATATTCTAAGTTGAGGTTACGTCTAGGCATAGAGTACATAACAGCCACTGGATCTAACATAAAATCTGTATCTCTTATAAGATTCAAAGCTCCCTTGCACTTCAATGCTTCAGCAAAGAATTTAAACGCCTGATTCGCGGTAACATCTGTATCGTGCCACTGTTGCCAGAGGTCTCTCTCGTTGTGAAACATCTGCAAAGACTTAGTGATAACCCTGCCGCCCTGCTCAATGTCCAATGACCTTGTATGCTTGGCTCTGTACACTGATACCTCGCCGCCTACAAAGACTTGAAGATTAGTACAGGCGCATTGAATTGCCGCCGCACTAATCATAAACGGCCAAGTACCATCGAAGGAAGAGATAGCTAACAGACTCAGTGACGCATTGTCACCATCACTGGTTGTATAGGTATGCTCTGGCAAACGATACTGAACAAAGGTTCTTGACCCATCGTGCGAAGTTCTAATGATCTCTTGCATCCCATTGATAGACAGGTCAGAACGCTCAATGATATTGCGAGTAACATCTATCATATGCTTGGGTGCAACAGGCTTGTAGCCATGACCATGTATGCCTAACTCTGCACCAGTATCAGTGCGATAGATAACAGACTTGGAACTAGGAATGTCAATGTTATCATTAGGGTAAGGCATGTTATATGTAAGTGTCGCAACACCTATATCAAACCCTGCTGACCCATAACCTCCATCTCTAATAGCTTGTAGTGCTGAGTTGTTAGCAAACATCGGTGTAATATTATTCATTTTACTTCTCCAAAATTAAGTTCGATTTCACGTTGACAACATTTGAAACTTGATTATAATCCTTTTAAGTTCTTTAAGTCAAGTAAGCTAAGATTAGATCTTATTAGAATGTTTATAAAGATTACTTATAATATCTAATCTAGTTTAAAAGGACTTTAAAGACCCCCTTCTTTTACTATTAACTCCGCTGACACAGGTGTTGTTTCAACCACCACGATATTAGACTTGGCATAGTTCTTCCGCATCTTCGGGTCGTTAGCATACTCCTGCGCTTCTTCATCACTTGAGGCATGGATCGTTATGTAATAGCCTAGCAGTTCTGACATCAGCACCTTGTACTCATGGATAGGTTGCGTTGTATCGATAATACCTTTCATACTTCTGTACTCCTCTCAATTGATTTCATTTGTACTGCCTGTAATTAGGATCTATTTTAGTTAGCGGTACTCTCAACCACTTGTCCATCATAATTTCTGACTCAGTTATAAGTTTCAGGGGCGTTTCTACTGCCACCGGAGGCAACAGCAACTCATCTGTCATCTTTCCGTACCTGTATAGCCTCGCAGTTATCCTGCCAATAGAACAACCACTGGCCTCTGCATACTCCGCAGAGTTATAGTACCGCCCTGTTATTAACTTAGGGTGAGTCCCTACAAACTTTACTTTCCTAGCTACTTGTGGCATTTGATTCTCCTAAGTAAGTTATTATATAAAATGTACCGCCGCGCTGTCCAATCTTATGCGCGTCTTCTAAGCTATTAGCATACTCAGTACATCCTGCTTCAGTCCAGTTAATTGCCCACATAATTATTTACTCCAACTAAATAAAGTTACCCACCGAGAGCTATCAGTTTCTCGCCACTCCCCACCAGTATCATCTCTTATTGTTTCAGTGGTAGGATACAATGCGGCTGAACACCTTCCGCTTCTATCGCTACCCTCTTCATCCCAGACGTTAAGGTCAAAAACCTTACCGCCTGCCCACATTTCAAAGTATTCCTCTTCATAACCTTCGCCACGGACAAAAGCCTTGAACTCCTCTAACGCTTTAGGCAACAGTTCGTTAAGTTCATCCTTCGTAATAAAATCAGGAAGGTTATCGTAGTCATATTCTTTTTTCATGTTATCTCTCCACCATTACTTTAAGATCAAAGGTTAACACCGAGTCAACAATGTACTCCTCTATACTGTCACGCACCGCCCGTTCAATCTCATCGGTGTCAGTCTCTTCATTGCTATCGTGTTCAAGCTGATCAATGCGCGACTCATATTCATCGCACTGGCTTTCAGTACTTTCAGCAGTTTCGCTGACCTCTTCCAATCTAGACTCAACATCATCTAGCGTAGACTCTAAAGCATCCATGCGTTCCTTCACACTGAACACCTCACCATCGGCCTGCATAATTAAATTGCGCTCCGCATCAAGGAGCCTTTCGTTCAAGCACATCACTGTGAGTTCTAGCGATGCAATTCTATTAGCGTCACGGATATGGAGTTCTTCCACATCTTTAAACTCTTTAGTCAAGTCTTGTACATCAACGAATGCAGAGTGAGATATTCTGTCAGCCCTTTCTAACCTCTCTTCCACATCTTTAAACTGCTGACCGAACAGTGCATCCTTGCTACACTCGAATATTAATTCTCTTACCCACTGCTCTGCTACTTGCATTAATGTTTTCATACTGTCTCTCTCCACTCTAAGTTAAATACCGTTGGGAAGAACTCACGATTCCATTCTCCCCCATTCGTTGCCACCCACACTCTGCCTGTACTGCTTGGCTTATGTGGTGGCGTACCGCCTTGAACAATCCAAGACACATCGTCCTTGCTCATAACAATTTCTTTTTCTGTTACGCCAGTGCCAGTTTCTTTATGCACCAACGCCCACCCTTTCTTAGTTATACACATCTCATTCTCCAAAGTAATTTAAATTTATCACCATACAATTTAATCCAACAGGTCGCACAAACATACACGCCCCCCTCAATTACATCTGCCCTTGCACCGCAACTACAAGCAGACATGCTCTTCTCCAGTCAAGTAGCTGTAATGTACTGCGCTAACGTGCGCCCCGCCCAACCATTTAACAGACTTGGTGGCTAGATAGTCACACCAATTGTTCCACAGTTGCTCAGTGCCTATGTCATGGCACAGATCTATATAAGCCAACACCTTTTTATTGTTGGCCTCAACACCCTTGCTAGTCTTAGGGTTCTTTGAAATCGACAGACTGCTAGGCTCTAGCCCGTACATTTTTATGTTGTGTACATCCATGCAACCTACTAGCCCTGCCATTAGCTGACACATGAAGCCTGCTTTCGGTATGCCTAGCCCAGTAACGCGAAGGAATATCTCCATCAGTTCCTGCGCCTTGACGCGGTCAGAGTCCTTTGAATTGATAACAACCATCGCATCATTATATAGCTGTTTCGAGTTATCCCTAAAATACAGATAGGTGTTTATCTTATTGCCCCAAAGGAACTTGGAGTTGATGCCATTGGCGTTAACGTCATTGAGTTGATCACCTACACTTAACCAGTTCTGTTGGATAGACAGTACGACCATCATTCCAACGTCCATCATGTTCTCCGGCGATTGCTGTGCATATTGCTGACAGTTGACCGCATCTAATTGATAATGTGACATATGTATTACTCCCGTTTTCCTTATAATTAATTATAAGGGATTAGTTATTAGGCTCAATGCCTGTAACGCTTTCTCGTATGAACGAAATAACGGACTACTAAAATCATCCTGCGCCATATAATAGCTATGCGGTACAGGCTCAAAAGGTTTCCAAGACGCGGCACTTACGCCACGAATGATATACATGGGCGTAACTTGCCCACGGTCATACACTTGCACCAAATCTATTCCTTTACTCATGTTATATACCTTTTAAAAGAAGTCACTTGCAGTTACATTTCCCGCGAATATATCACGCGCCATATCGTAATCCCATTCCTCTGGGTAGTCGCTCAGTTCGTGCGCCGCATTGATACCTGCTAGTTCATCGGTACTTACGACCCTCTCAGCCTTGCATACACTGCCCGTTCCTTGAATGCGTTGGCGTAGTATCTGAAATACTGTACACCCTTGTACTACAAATGCACCCGCCGCTTGCATATAATCCATGCCTTCAACATCGTGAAGCATATCTTGCTCCCAAGGCTCGCCACAATGGGCGCAGTAAATATCAAACATAATCTTATTCCTTATAATTAATTATAACGATTGGTTCGGTGCTATATATCTAGCACCCCGCGACTTTAATTCCATACCCGCATAATGGATTTCATCCATATACTGTCCGGCCTTCGGATTGTCAGGCATAGCAGAAATTGCCCGCTTACAATCTAAAATTATATAACAGAGTGTGTCGTTTGATACGCCATTAAAGCGGCGCATCGTTTTTGTATGCCAGTTGATCATAGTGTTTTTCCTTATAATTAATTATAACGATTATTTAAAATTGCCCACGAGATGCCATAGCTATTAATAGCGCACCGAATAAAAAAGTAATGCCCGAACAAACAATGACAATCCAAGCCATAGCCAGATGATCGGCGATTTTACTGCGTCTAGATTTTCGCATATAAGTTAGCCTTATAATTAGTTATAACAAAGTGTACCTATAAAGCCTACCAATATCTGACAGGCTTGCAGATATACCTTTTAAAGTTTAGCGGC
>Ga0209092_10002999_pt1 | contig 15053 bp, 19 predicted proteins | sample FraStrMetagenome_FD_187446 | JGI IMG/M metagenome (GOLD analysis project Ga0209092, IMG submission 187446) | Marine eukaryotic phytoplankton communities from Arctic Ocean - Fram Strait ARC3M Metagenome (SPAdes) (version 2) | ecosystem: Environmental > Aquatic > Marine > Oceanic | place: Fram...
GTAACTCCCTGTATGCCAGTAGCACCTTGCGACCCTGTAGCTCCTTGCGGGCCTGCAACCCCATCAGAGCCTGTGGGTCCCTGTGCTCCTGTAGCTCCTTGCGGTCCTGTTTCTCCCCGACTACCCTCTCCATATCCTGTAGCTCCTCTTGGGCCAGTCGGACCCGCTACAGTAGAATCGGCTCCTGTGGATCCTCTCGGCCCAGTGACTCCTTGTGGGCCAGTAACTCCCTGAGGACCTGTTGGTCCAGCGGCTCCCGTAGATCCAACCGAACCAGTAGGTCCCACCCCTCCTGTTATTCCTTGAGCTCCTGTTGGCCCCGCTACAGTAGAATCAGCCCCTGTAATTCCCCTTGGGCCAGTAGCTCCCTGGACCCCTGTAGCTCCTTCGGCTCCAGTAGCTCCCTGGACCCCTGTAGGTCCTTGCGATCCAGTTACTCCCTGAGACCCCGTAGACCCCTGAGGACCCGTAGCACCACGGACACCAGTAACGCCTTGCGCTCCAGTAGCCCCCTGATCACCAGTTACCCCCTGAGACCCCGTTGGACCTTGTATTCCAGTGGCTCCTTGCGATCCAGTAACTCCCTGTGATCCCGTGGCCCCTTCGGCGCCAGTAACACCTTGAGGACCTGTGACACCTTGTGCTCCAGTTGATCCTTTCGCCCCAGTAACACCATTAGCTCCCGTAGGTCCAGCTACAGTAGAATTAGCACCCGTAGGCCCTTGAGGTCCTTGCTGACCCGCAACTCCAGCTCCTAGCTTTTCAAGCTCAAACGTAGCCTCCGATATATATGTTACAACATTTTGAGTACCCGTGTCCCCTGCAAATATTTCTACATAGTCGTTGGCAGATAGAGAGACAACCCTAGATACGTTGGCTGACATATCATGGATTCCCTGGGTTCTCCTTATATAGGCTACAGATTTCCCACTAATTTCAACTCCGTTTACAAATATAGATGTAGCTGGAGCCGACCGCACGTTTCCTGCTTCCGACCCATTGGACAAAAACATGCAGTTTGCCGTAATCCTATATAAGCCAGAACTTAAGGCCGTTATTCTATTATTAGTTGTAGAAACGCTTATCTCGCTACCGTCTAAATCATCCTCGGTATTGAAAGATACTTTTTGTGGAGTGGTCGAATTAAAGTCCTGTTGACTACCTCCCCCTGCTATTACGTCTGACCCCATAGACAGCCTTGCGTAATTCACGTTAATGCTGTCGGCAGCCGCTCCAGTAACTCCCCTTGGGCCAGTAGCTCCCTGAGGTCCAGTAGGCCCTACTACTGTTGAGTCAGCTCCAGTCGGCCCTGCAGAACCAGTAGATCCCTGAGGTCCAGTAGCTCCCTGAGGTCCAGTGGCCCCCCTAGGTCCTGTAGTTCCATTACTTCCGTCTGCTCCTGTTGGGCCTGTAGAGCCCTGAGGTCCAGTAGCCCCTTGAGATCCAGCAACTCCTTGAGACCCAGTTGCACCTTGAGGACCTGTAGGTCCAGCCCCCTGAGGTCCAGTTTCTCCTCTAGGCCCTTCTACCGTAGAAGGAGTTCCAGTAGCCCCCTGAGGTCCTGCAGGTCCTTGAGGACCGATAGGGCCAACAACTTCTCCTGAAAATGAACCAGCATCTACAAATGTGGACGGGTCAACAGAGATTGTTTTAATCTCATTGTTGTTTTCAGCTATTACGCTACTTGAAGCCGTTATGTCTACAGAGACAACAGGCTTGTCTGAGATATATACTTTAGCTACATCTAGCGTAGACGAAACATCAACTGTCGTTACAACCCTGTCAGAAATCGTGATAGTGGATTCTGCGGGCTGGCCTACTTCAGTTGTCCCCCCGTTTTGTATTACTACTTTTATGTCATTAGACGACTGTGACATCCTCGTTTACCTTAAAGGTTCCGTAAAGGAGTGTTTTGACAGTTCCGTTAGTAGTTGTTTCTTGAAGGTCATACACGTAAAGACCCGCCATCACGCTTTCCATACTGGAGTGAGCCTTTGTGATGTTCATCTTAGAGTCTGTCTTTTGCCCGTCTACAATGTTCACTTCGTCGTCGTCACTGTCCATAGACAGAATTGGTGATCCAGTAGCGGTGTCAGTCTCTCTTACTTGAAGTACGAATACATTATTAGTGCCACTTGCGACATCAGGATCCGTCATGGCTTTCCCGAAGTCTAAAGACAGATTAAAGGTGTCTCCTTTCCTGCACACTATGTCTAGCCTAGCTGCTGTGTCTAAGTTTACTGTACTTATCATTACGCTTGATCTACAATGTTCTTTATTATGTCGTCTACAGAATCCTCCTCTTTGGAGTCTGATGAAGCACTAGGCTCTGGAATCTCAGATCTTTCACCTTGTCTTTGGGAAATGAGCTTGCTCTGTTCGCTTGACTGCTTCTTTACCCTGTCGTCCTTTCTATCTTCCTTAAGAACTTCAAGCTTCTCTTTAAACTCCTTATCGTCAGTTTTAAGTCCAAGAGTAGCTTGAGCTCTGATAGTCTCGATTTCAACTTTATGCTTGTGCTTAACCTCCTCTAACTGGGCCTCCATTTGAGATTTCAATTGGACCATCTTGGCGTCAATTTCGGCCTGCATTTGCATTTCCTGGGCTTTTGCCTGACTAGCTACTTGAGCAGATTGAGCTTGAGCTTGTGATTGAGCCTGAACAGACTGCTGTGCCTGCTGCTGATTTGCAGCCATTCGCTTCTTTCTTCTGACCACAAGCAATCTTTCAGCTTGATTTATATCCTTTAACTGCCTTATAGCTATAGCGTCCTCAATGTCCAGTTCCTTTTGAGACAAAGACACCTGTATATTTTGCTCTAAATACTGCTTTTCAACCTCCTCCATCTCCTTTACAACCTGAACTCCAAAATTGTACATAGGAAGCTTCTCAAAGGAGCTTATCATAGATGTGTTTTCTTTTCCTATAGCGTTTTCGTAAGCCCTGTACAATATGCTCTCTCTTGGAATTACCTGAAGGCATTTTACTATGTCTGAACAAACCTTCTTAAACAACACCATTGAGGAATTGGTTATGTCATAGATCGCATTATTTCCCGCTGCAATAGCTTGCTGACGAACGCCAACTAACTGCTCTCCTTTAGGAGTAGTTCCATCCATTGCCTCGTTGATTCCCGTGGCATCCCTAATTAGCCTTAAGTAGTGATTGTACAGCGAAATAAACTCATTAATGTTTCTAATGCTGTTCCCTATCTCTCTAATTGGAGGGTTTTGAAATCCTCCCTCAGGGTTTTTGCTTCTGTAGTAAAACACACCTGTTTGTTCGTAGATGTCGTGCAACTCCAATGGCTGAAGGTCTCCTCCCTTTCCTAGCTGTACGTTTTCTAGTCCTTCAATGTCAATGATTATTCCGTCAGGCTTTGCCTTAGCAATAGCTTGTTGAATCTTCAAATGAGTAAGTTGAAGCTGGTCAGCAAAACCGACACAACTGTCAACCATAGACTTCGGTATGTTAGAAGAGATGTTGGTTGCAACTACCGAGTAAGACATGTTCGTCCTTGTCAGGTCGTGCATGTTTTTAGGCAGGTTCTTTTTTAACCCGTAGTTAAATATCTTGTCACACCCAAAAATAAAACTTCCTCCATAAACAGTGGAGTTTTCCATCTTAGACACCTTTCTCTTATACACTGAATTTGTCGGAGACTTATAGCTTTCTTCTTTTTGATAGAACCCCAGGTTTCCGTGTCTACTTTCTTTCTCTTCAAAGTATATACAGTCTACAGAGATAAACTCAAAGTCCATTACCTCCACCATATGCTCGTCATAAGAGTTCATCCCCCCCTTATTGCTCTCCGAGTAAGACATGTTACTGCCGTGTCTTTTAGACGTCTTTTGAGACATCTCTCTATACTCGTCTTCAGTAAACTGATCTCCTGCAATTCTTTTTAACTCTTGTATAGGCATGCTTTTAACATGACCTGCGTAAACCATATCACCAAAGTTTGGGTCTTCAGTATGGCTATGAATAAAGTTTTTAGGATCCACATACTCAACTTTTATCCCCTGATTCGGGTCGTTACTTCTTTTAGTAACCGCCATTCCAAGAGTGGTAATGTCGTTGACACACCTTCTGTAAATGCTGTCAGAAAAGTCATTCCACTTTAAAGTAAGGTTTGTTGCTATTTGAGCAGATATTTCAGACGAAGACTTTATGTTGTTGTCCATAAAAATCTCAGCCTCCTCAAGTGTGTCTGGGACCTCCTGCCCTCCCGCAATGTCAACCCCTGTCTTGTCTTTAATCTTGTCTATTTTATCCTTTTGCTTTATCAGCATCTTTACCTTTCTTCTTTCTACATCTTTTTCAGATGAAGACAGAGGGTCTACCGCTTCTAGGTTTGGATAAGGTTCAGAAGAAAGAATTTTGTTTACTACAATTCTAACGAACTTTGGAAGAATAGGGACAGGGGTAAAATCTAAATTCAAAAAACTACCGTCTCCATTATTTGGATCGAGGCTATTTAAAAGCTGCCTATATATTGTGGTGTCTTGAGTTCCGTTAGCGTAAGACCTATTTCGATCAAATATCTTTGACCTCTTTTTATACAAAGAATTGTCCGCTTCTATAGACCCCCACTGAGAGAAAATAGCTTTCGCGTAAGAAAGCCCATAGCTTTTACCCTCTTTCACATCTTTACTTGCCAGGGGGTCTGGGAAGCCTTTGCCGTTCTTTCCGCTATTGCCGTACATGTATCGGCAAATATACGTAAATCAACTATGCCACTGTTTGGGCTTAGTTCTACGAAAGAACTTCTTGTCGTTGAAACTAGACTTTTTATTTTTCACTTTAGATTTTTGAGCCCCCAGAAGCGCAAGTCCTGAACTTATTGTGAGGTCATACTTTGTCCTGTTCGTGATTTTGTATCCAATCCAATCTTCAAGTGTCGCGCTAAAATACATGTTACCGAAATCCGATGTATCTGGACGAACTCCAACATGGTCGTGAATGTAGCTTTCTATAGCATGAGCGTGGGCCTGAATTACATCCTGAGAGTTAGAAGGTATACCCTTGGTCTTTACGTTAGACTTCGTGTTTGCTGCAAGAAGGTGAGCAGGCCTGTCCATTAAATATCCGTCGTACCCTCTGGATTCAAAATATCGTACTATACCATACTTATTATTCTCAACCAATAATGGGTATCCATAATAAACAGAAGCCATAAGAACATCTTCATAGAATATACTCGCCAAGTCTGGCCTTGAGGCGTACTCTAAGACAAACATATTGTTTGGAAAATCCTCATTCATACTGAATTTATTGTACAAGTGTAGAGCTCCTTTTGACCCTCTACCATCTACAGTTTCGTCTAAGTCATAAGAGTCTACTCCGCCTACACCGTATTCAAAGTTTGATGGAGCCTTCTTTCCTTTCTTGTCAAAAAACTTGTTTCTTTTTTCTGGAGGAGGCTGCCATGAAATATTAAATCTACCCCTAGGGTCAGGAGTAAAAATCACCTCTTTATCTTTGACTTTCCAGATAAAATTACCGCTTACGACTGGGTTAGGGTACATGTTCCCATTCCAGTCTATCTGCTGATAGATCTTTCCAATGTTAAATATGCTCCCCTCAATACTGTCCCTAAACGCTTCATCTTCAGTCAGAGGAAACTGCCTGATCACCTCGTTTAGTTCCGAAGGATCGTGCTTCAGAGAGTCTCTTTCGTTTTTGAGGTACTGAGCGCTCCCTTGGTCTACGTCTTCCCCATCTACACCTTTTATTGTGCGAGAAGGGTCATCCACAACAGGATCCCCGTACAAATCAAAAAACCCTTCAAGAGCATGAGAAGCAGGGATAAAAATACGATATAGCCCACTTCTCGTTCTTCCATTGGCGTTTCTTTCTCCTGGATCGGAGTCTTCCCATAAATGTTTATATTCTTCACCTCCTTTGTTCATTGGGTTGACCGTGCTGCCAACTAAAGCTTTTCCTACTATTCTCTTACCAACGATGAGACAAGTTCGCTCAATACGCCAGGCCTCTTTGATGTCAACTGGCTTCTCCCACTTTCCTGCCTCGTCGAGGTAGAGCATGTGTAGTTTCTCTCCGTCATAGGCGTTATTGGTGGTGTTTTTCCAGTTGACGATGGTATTGAGGGCGTCACCCTTCTGCGACGTCTTGTTCTTTTTCGTGATTCGTTTTGATGGTTCCCGAAAAGCGAGTTCCATGCGTGGGTTCGTAGTGCCATCTTGGATGGGTTTAAAAAAGAATGGGTAACTCCGAAACATCGGAATTACTTTCTTCATGAATATGTTCTCTTGAGCATCTTTACCAGTCTTTGACTGAATGCCCAAAAGCTTGTCTTTAACTTGCGTAGCCTCGTCAACAAGTACAGAGGCACAGATATTAGTATAGCCAGAACGCCTACACTTAGTATATAGCTGACCGATACAATGGGTATCAGCTTCACACGCAGCCATGTGCAAAAATATCTCACGTTGGAAGGCAAGATACGAAGGATATCCGATATCAATCTTACTCCACTGAAGGAACATATAGTGCCTCCCTGTAATGTACGTAGACACGCCATTGTTGTAAAACCAAACACCGTTACGCCTGCGCTCAAACTCCTTCTCGACATAAGAAGAAAACTTTTTTCGAAATTCGGAAGGCTTTTCGAACCACTCATCCATACTTCTAACCCTCGACAATTCCTGGGGCATAGGGAGGCGTTGCCACATCTGCATTCCCTTTGGTTTGTCATGAAAGAGTATCTCAGATCTGGCTGGCTTTTTTGGAAGACCAACGTCAAGGCCGTGGAGTTCGAGTATTTCTCCTTTCTTGCCGTCAGGGTCCAGCCAAATAACTTCATCGGACCTGTCCATATCGATTACTTTTGAATGAGGGCATCCCAACCCTTTTCTCAGCCAGTTCCATATACTTCCCGCACTCGCACTTTACGTCATGACGAACCTGGCCGTCGATGACTTTAATGGATACGCTTCCTGTATGATCTGTGGTCTTTCCACATTCGCATTTATACTTAGACATCTTTTAAGTTACAATATTTGTTAGCCTGAATATCTATGTTCAATTCTCTCTCTGAGAACCTTCTAAGATTTTGATTTTCTGAATTGATTGCAGCCTCTATTAGTTTATCGACTCCATTTTGATCATATTCTGTAGCAGTAAACCTTCCGCTCATATTGTGAGTCAAAAGAAGGTGTGCATTGTCAGACCTGACTATCCCGTCACCTATACACGCCCTTGAGGTCACGTAGTGTCTTGAGTCAAGAATCACGACTTTTTTGTTGCACGCCATAGCTTCGTAAGCACCCCTTCCAAGAGACACCACAACCTCAAAAAGAGGAATTACTTCATGAAGGTTATAAGAGTACCTATTGAATTTGTTGAAGGACTGAAACTGAACTTTAAGTCTTTCACACGATTCCTCGATCATCTTGTTTGCTAGAGTTCCTTGACACATGGACAATACGCCCTGACCGTCAGTGAATGGCTTGAACCTTTTATGGTCAACTCCGTTATGAATTACCTCGCAGTCATACCCCATGTTTTTTAGGTGAGCTTCCACCTCGTCGCTTATCGCAACGTGAAAGTCCACCTTATCTGATGGTTGCTCTAACCTAGGATATATTCCATGACATATTTGAATCATCTTTCCCTTAGTCCTACTCCTGTCTATTAAGTCTATAGTAGAGGTGTGGGACGCGAGAATCAGATCAAAATCTCCTTCTGGAGGAGACGTTGAACAAACAACGCCACTTATGATGAGTTGATCATAAAACCAACCTGGAGACGGCGTATAGGCACACACCTCGTGCCTCATTTTCTTCAGCGCAAGGCATAACTCATAAGCGTGCCACTCAGAACCCCCAGGTATATCTCCAAGCGTGTTATTGGTTACCAATATTTTCATGCCAATATTTTAAGTCGTTTAGTTTTATTTCATTCATTTCTGGTCTACCGCTGGTAGTTTCCATTTCGGTCCTGGCCTTAATTAAGACAGAATGTACACTTGGGTACTTCCTTGAGATCCATACATCTCCTCGGTAGACCTTCATTTGATCTGGTATAGGCGCCCAAAGACTCTTCTTTAAGGCGATCATGCACCCCCACCCCCATCCAAGGTAATGACCTTTGTGTATTTCTACGGCCTCACTGTCTGTTGACCAGCTTTCTTTATGCATTCCCACACACGGTATTTCAGGATGCATTGAAATATGACCAAACAATGCGTCTACATCTAATGATATGTCATCGTTTATGATGCACACGTTTTCATTTCTTGATCTTTCGACCCCTATGTTCCAGGCGGGATTCACGTATATATTCTCTCTTTGAGGCAAGTAAACAAGCTTGTCACTCTCTATGCCTCTGACTTTTTCTTCGACGTTATTGTCTATGAGTATTACCTCATCTACAAAATCAGAGACAAACAAAGACTCAAGAAGACTCTTCGTTCTTTCTGATCTCCACATTGTCGGCATCACTACCGTATACTTCATCCCAGTTAAAGTGTTCTTTTAAGTTTATTTCCGTGACTCCATTTCCCTTTCTCGCGCTCCACTTTCTTTTGTAAGACCCCAATCCTGCGTGCTTTACATAGTAGTCACACTTTTCGTCAAACTTTTCTAAAGACCTCGCTCTACCAAAGTGCCTTACGACCCCGCACGGAACTGAGAATCTGCTTCCAGACTTCACCCTTAGGGTTCTGTGACCTGTTATTTCTTTGAAGTCTCCGCATTTTACAGCGAACGTTATCTTTCTTGCAGACTTTTCAAACCACCGTCTATTCAGGAAGTGAGAGTCCTTATCATCCTTAGTTATGACGGCATCATAAAGATTTAGGGTTATTACTCTGTTTTCGGTTAGTACGTTTGGTTCAAGTGATATAAACTCGTCGGAATCTAGTAAGAACATCCAATCTTCTGGATCCGACACTTCCAGCAGGCTTTTGCATGCCTTACTCCTATGGGCAACTTGATCCCTCCACGAAGACGGTTTCCACGGCTCCACGTCATTTACCACAACTGATTTAGGGTGAGACTCAAGATACTCCCTAGTCCCGTCTTCAGACTGGTCGTCGTAAAAAAAGAACCCATCAAAGGAGTCGTAATGACTCATGAAATCTTTTATTATGTCCATAGAGTTTCTCACCCTACACGCTATATACCTTTTCATTTAATTTGTACCCCCACCTGGACTCGAACCAGGGGCCTACAGCTTAGAAGGCTGTTGCTCTATCCAGCTGAGCTATAGGGGCGGACCTTTAATTTACTAAAACAACACTCCCCTTCAGTCTAATTGCTATATCTTTTTCCCCTCTCGCGTTTATAATCCAGGAGTAAACGCCGTTACCAGAATAATGACTCCCTCCCATTACTGACCCATCCCACTTTTTACTAGTGTCAAAAGACCTGAATACTATATCCCCCCATCTGTTAAATACGATCATCTCCCAGTCTATCCAAAATTCAGGGTCTTGAGTTACAGCGAAGAAGGCATCATTAACTCCGTCGTTATTAGGTGAGAAAGCATTAGGCACGTATATAACCTGCTCTTCTTCCATTCCTGGAGGGTCTTCTGAACAAAGATCCCCCGTAAGACAGTCAATCCATATCTCCTGAACTATGTATTCGTATATAGTGTCAGTCTGATATACATAAGTAGTGTCAAATACATAAGTAGTGTCGTTTACATAGACATAAGTAGTATCGTATATGTATTCTTCTTCATAAATAGTATCGGGAGGTAGCTCTACGTACTGGGTTAAAGTGTCTACTTGATACACGGTGTCTGTGGTGTAATACCATATGTCAATGTACAGGGTGTCAGTTAAATACGTGGTGTCGTTAAAGTAATACTCTATGGTGTCTGGGGGTAGCTCTACATAAACTGTATCTACTACATAGATCGGATCTTCCTGTTCGCAAGACACCCACCAATTATCGATTTCTTGATCTGGATACGTTCCAGTGCTACCCCAATCAGTCCCGTCCCCGTTAGGTCCTGTTGTCGCCCATCCGCCGTCAGCGGCATACCAAGTGTTGCTATAGTTGATTTGCCAAATAACGACCTCTATACACTCACCCAGCCCTATCCAGTAGTCTATGTACTGAGGAGCACAGCAGCTTATACTCCCTGTCAAGAAAGGGTCGTTTACGCAGTCTGTTCCGTATGGATTGTCTAGCTGCATCACAACCGTGTCTCCGCTATACAGAGGCATGTCTATGTCGAAGTCGTTAGCCCAATTGTTTGGCGTTGAGCCCAAACTAGTCCCGTAAGTCCACCCTAAGTGGTTTGAGTTCGGAGACATGTCGCATGGGCCATCTGGATCCCAAGGTTCATCTACACCAGGAACATGCAGACCAATCATGAGCATATTGATTGCCCCTGGGGTCGCCCCATACCCCTGCATTCCACACCCCTCGCTATTAACGATCTCTAGGGTTACCTCGTAAGTGTTTAGGTTGACGTCGATTATGTCTACATCACACTGAGCAATACAAGTAAAGCTTAAGGTCAATATCCAAATAGCAAAAAAGTGTCTTGTCATTCTACTTAGTTCTGTCGGCGAGGTGGGGTTTGAACCCACATGTGACCGATTACTCTTTCTACAAGATATAAGCTTGAGGAGATACTCACCGATTTTATTACTTACTACTCCTTCTTTTAGGTCTGTTATTAGCCCTATTTAAAGAGGCCCTAACAAACCTTTTGATCTTACCCCCCTCGTGAGCGGCGTCCAAGCCATCACCGTTACCATACGTCCCTTTATCACGGTTGTGCTTATTGAGTTCCGCTCGGTACTTTTTGGCCGCTTTGGTTTTACCATACTTGTCGTACTCTTTTTTATAATCCCTAGCTTTCATACTCTCCATTCCATTCCTCGTTAAAGTAAACGTGGTTGTTATTAAGCGAAGATACCCAATTAAAAGAGTCTACATAAAAGGTGTGATCACTTACTGAATTTCTCTGCAAACCCTCCTGAGTAATCTTTGTCTTCTTCGATTGATCCATTTTCACTAAGTTCTTTTACCATTTGCTCTAGGGACTGTCTCTCCCTAATTAACTCCTTACAATCTACTGCTGTTTGCTTTACTGACTGAAGCTCTGCTTTCCTAGCGGATCCATTTACGTCTTGATCAACAGGCTTCTTTACCTCTTCTATCATGTTCGATATAGCTATAGCCATAGCATCCATTAGCTTTATAGCAGCTTCTAAAGTGCTAAACTTTGTAGAGGAGCTCCGAGACCGCGACCCTGTAATATTCTTTGCCATCGATTTTTATTCTATAATCTCTATTTATCTTAAAGCCCACAGTGTCTCCCTTACTTACTCCTACTTCTTTCAGCTCTTTTGTATCAAAGCTCACTACACCTTGAGTAACCTCTTTTTCTTTAAAAGACACAACCTCAATCAATTCAGAAGGCTTTTCATCCACCTCCTCAATTGGCTCAAGCAAAGCCCAGCCGAATAAAGGACGTACAACCCCATCTTTTTTGTTTTTGTAGGCAATAGCTTGATTCTGAGTGACGTGTTTATCAGAATACATGACGATATAATGATTGTCCTCTTCCACAAGTGGGCTGCCACCATTAATAACCACATGATGATGGAAGTAAAGGGTGTCTCCACTTTTCGCGCCAGTCTTATACCTAAGTGGGCAAGAAATAATTTCAGCTTCTGTAGTTCTGTGGTCAAACTCATTGTATTTTGTATCTACGTAAAGCTCTAGTCCAGAATCCGTTTTAAGCGTATCCTGAGTTGTTGCGGGAATTTCCACAACAAAGGTTTCTAAGGTTTTCATTAATTAAAAGTTCAAGTCGTACTCTAGTATGCAAGGCATCTCTTCTATAGACTTCCACAGGTCTGTCCCTTCTTCACTCTTTACGTAGATCAAGTACCTAGACTTGCCGAATTTGTGCAAGTACGCATCATCATGAATGATGGCGTCTATAGATCCTCCCTTTCCCGCGTTCATTCCTACGTAGTAGGCCATCGCATTTTTGGGGTCTCTTCCGATGATAATCTTTCTTACAAGCCCCTGCATTAGTTCAATGATATTCCAAGGTCTCCAAGCATATTATTAAGACCGTCTTCTCCATCTTCAAACTGAGAATCCATTATCTCTTTTACCATGTCCAGCTCATCTCTACTGTCTAGGTTGTAGCTAAATATGCTTTTAAGCTGAACAAGGTCTCCCTCCTCTGGGACTGAATCCCAGTCTATATCTAAAATACCAACCATAAGGGCTGACATAACCCTATCTTCGTATTTGTACTTTACTATCAATTCTTCTAAAGCCAGCACTAAAGCGTAAGCTTCTGAAATGAATTCTTTGTCCTTAGAGGTCATATATCAAATATAGCAACAAATGCCTAGATCGAGAGTGTCCAAAAAAAAGATGTTTCGAGACTTTTCTTTTATGAAGAGCAGGTACGTATCAAGAAACTACCTTAAAAACTTAAACTCAGTAAGGAGAGATTTCTGCGACCAGAACGATATAACAAAAAGTCATTTAGAGTTCTTGCTATGGTGCTACGACCTGGAGTTCTTTACTATTCAGTATGCTTCAAGCGAATACGGGATGAACAAGAACAATATGGCGAACAGAATGATATATCCGCTTTCTCAAGATGAATACATTTACAAGCACTTTGAGAGGCTTACCCCGTCAAAAACTTTAGATGACCATCTGTTCAGAGAGGAGACTAAGTACAACTATAGAGTTAGATACGCTCTAACTCAGAGAGGTCGGCTCCTGGTTCAACGATTCTATCGCAGCCTGGAGTAAAATACCCAAGGTCTAACAACTTCAACTCTTCAAACTCTTCCAGGAGTTCTTTTCTGGTCTTGTACTCTGGGTATATTTTTGGAGACCTGCCAATATAAGAGCCGTAAGAATGTATGTCAGTAGAACTCTTTACATCAAAACAGTCTTCAGGGTCTGAGCTTATGATTTCTATAACGCCTGGACCCCACTTCTCCGAAAACGCCGTGTTTATTTTTCCGTCAAAATTGTTTCTTTGATTTTCGTCGTATATAGATCTGAAGTTTACAGCTTGACTTAGTGAGTAGTTTAAATAAAACTGTCCAGAGTTACAAAGGTGAATTTTCTTTCTTGTAGTAAACACACAGGTTTTTTGCAGCGAGGGATCAGATGCCAACACTGTAAATTTGTTTGTTCCGAACGAAACCACCTTTTTGTTGGAAATCTTATTTATACACTTATCCCAGTACTCTTTTGAGTTGAAATTGTTGCTGTCCATTTTGCATATATAGTCGTCTTCCATTAGCAATGCTTGGCTAAAAGCAAATCCAAACTTTTTATATAGCGGACTGTTTTCTTTCTGAAAGTGTTTTAACCCAAGGGACTCTGCATATACTGTTGAGTCTAAATCAGTCTGCCTGCATCCTACTACTATTCCCTGGGCCTTATGTCCAGCGTCATTAAACATCTTAATGACCTTAGCCATGTGCCACATAGACATCCTGGTTAGCTCAGGACGCTTGTGATATAGCATAAAGAAACAAACGGATCTGCTTACCATACCTTGTATGTGGTTCCTGGATATTCAGGGTCCTTATAAGCTTTTAGGACTCTGTTCCTATTGTTTTCTTGAGAGGCGTAGGATACGTGAACCCAGTCGGGATTTTCGCCATCACCAAACTCCCATATGAGCTGGTCAAAATCCAAGCACTCTTTGATGTAAAAGAATATATCGGCATTGCTCACCCCTCCAAACACATCAGCATCCAAATCCAAAGCGCGGCCTTGACAATGCTGAGAGGTAGCGCTACCGCCAATAGACTCATTGAGCTCCTTTGACCTGAATCCTGACGACACGTAGATCGGTACTCCAAAGTTATCTCTGATAGGTTGAAAGACATTTTTAGATACAGCCTTTAGATTTAAAACCTCGATCTCACTTGGTTCGTTTTTTATCCCTAGGCGCTTGGCTGTCGTGCTTTTTACCGCCTCTCTTAGACTCAAATTTTTGGACAATTTCATTCTGCTTCTTATTGAAGTCTTTAGATTTCATTCTGGGGTTAAAGTAACCCTTAGCGCCCATTAGCTACGACAAGAAGCAGCGGTCTTTCGACCCTTGCCAAACCCAACCTTAGACATGCCTTTCTTGCAAGCACCGTAATTTACGGTTTTTGGCTTCTTTTTCTTCGTCGCCAGTGAGGTAGTTTTCTTCCTGTTGCCCACGCTTCCTGTCATCTGTGAGGAAGGCATAAACCTTGGCGAAGCAGGAGCTACGTTTCTTCTTTTTTTCTTGGCAACAGGCTTCTTGATCATGATTTTCTCTGCCTGACGTTATACTCTCCTCCTCCAATTACTCCTCCAGCCACTGTACCCATCAAAGCCTTGAGAAGTCTTTGGTTTCTTCTGTCCCTGTAGTTTTTGGCTAACTGATCTTGAGTTCCCTGAGCTGGCAATTGTCTGTTTCTAGCGAGGTACTTCATCTCCTTGCCAGCTTGCCTAGACTCTCTTCTTTTTACCCTTCCGCCTTTATCGAAGCTCTTACCTGGCGCTGGCTCTCCACCTTGACCTCTCATGCCCCCTAACATTTCCATTAGGTCCTCTGTACGTGAAGCTCCAGGGCCTCCCTGAGCTTGATTAGCAGCCTCTGAACCTTTCTCCTGCCCGTCAAAAGTAGCTTCATCGAGTACGAAATCCCCATTTTCGTCCTCTACGATAGGATAGTCTTCGTCACCAATCATCATATTGCCTTCCTCATCCTGAGAAACAGCATACTCGTTCCAGTTTCCGTAAACTTTTACCTCTTCCCCGTTAGGAGACTCATACATAACAAACTCTCGGTCTCCATCACGCTGAACAGGGCCAGTGTATTGACCAGTCATGGTAAAACTGTTCTTGCCCCCCTCTTTCTTTTCCATAGACTTTCGGATCATGTCCGACATTGAGTTGTCCTGCATCATTTTCTTTTGTTTTTTTCAGTGAAGTCCTTGCGGTCAACATTTTTTTCTTTGAAAGAGATCATCCCTACCTTCTTTCCCTTCCTGTTGGTACGCTGCTTCTCCTTGGTAACGATGTTTCCTTTGTCTG
>Ga0209092_10003001_pt1 | contig 15046 bp, 10 predicted proteins | sample FraStrMetagenome_FD_187446 | JGI IMG/M metagenome (GOLD analysis project Ga0209092, IMG submission 187446) | Marine eukaryotic phytoplankton communities from Arctic Ocean - Fram Strait ARC3M Metagenome (SPAdes) (version 2) | ecosystem: Environmental > Aquatic > Marine > Oceanic | place: Fram...
TTGATTATCCCATCATTCCTGTCCCTTACGTGAAATCCAAGCTTGGCAAGTTTATCTATGGCGCTCCCCATATAGTTGAAAGATATTTTCTCTGATGGATTATTGTGTCGCAAGACAAACGCTTTAGACCTCGCTCGCATAATTTCTGAATCCAACATTGCTCCATTGAGACCAATTTCCACCTCCCTCGCATTGGCTATCACATCCACATCCAAAAAAGATCTAAAACCAAACCCCCCTTTATTCTCTGCTAAAAATAATATATGCTTTGCGTCAGAAGCAGCGAGCCCATGTTTCTTTTTTACCATCCTAATTAGATCCTCATCGCATTCCTGCAGTTCTTCCACCTGATGATTCATCTGTAACGGTGCATAGGAATGCACCGTATTACATAACATATTTGCACATGTTTTCTGGGCCAAATTGTCCATATTATATAGCCGCAGAGAGGACATTCTATTCTTAACTTTTTTGATCACTTCAGTTCTTGCTAGGCAAGAATTGCCATTGAGTTCGCTCTTTAGACCAAGATGTTTATGGGCCTTTGGTTTATAGATGTCCAATATTTTTTGTTGTTGTTCACTATCGAGTGTGTGGAATTTCAATCTTTTAAACACTTCCTGTAATTCCTTATCTTGTAAACAAATTTTGTGAGGAACATTTTCTACCTGGGGTCCATCCACCGTAAAACTCCATGCTATGGATTCAACCTGTTTAATGGAAAGAGCCTTTTCAGCAGAAAGGTTAAAATAATGAATTTCCGACTTAGACCCTTTACGTCCAATTTTCGTAACCAAGGACAGGTCACCAGCCTGTTGTATATAAAATTCCGTAGCCTTGATGACCTCATCTTCGTTAAAAGATGACGTATATCTACTATTGTCATCGCAATAACCAATGCGGTCTATTGCAACTATACCATCCGCGTCATCAGAAATATGCATTATATACGCGTCTTTGTTGTAAATCCTACCTGCCCTTTTTGACTTCTTAGAATTTGAGGATTCGCAATCGATACTGTCCAAAATGTTGAGCCATAGGTCATGTTTGAACTTGATTACGAGATTGGCCATTGCGGGCGAATCCGGGTTGCCCTGCTCAATGCCACACGCAAACCGTGCATGGGCCACCCCTTTACCCGTAATGATTTCTACTGTTTTGGATTCCATTCCGCTTGCCTTTAACTCTAAGAAACCCTGCTCTGGGAAGCCATTTACCCTCATCGCAGCAAGCAGGACCTCCACGGGTATACGATCGAAGAATTTCTCTTCGTCTTCGTCCGTTTGCGATGAGGGCACCCCGCTTTCTATACAGTCCTCCCTCACCCCTTGCTCCACCCCTACCAGGTTCGTGCACCCCCGCCCCTTAATATATGCTGAAATTCCTGAATGAAGTATGTTTGCTTCTTCTATACCCTTGCTAGTGATTCCTGTGCAAACCGCATTTATGTAGCAATAAACATCGTGGCATAGGCTTATGGGCCTATACTCGTTAACCCGACCTGGCTTCGGTATGGGAAATCTTGATACAGTTTTCAGTTTATTAGGTACGAATCTCATGATCAAAATTAATTTCGTGATATCTAACAAACTTTGCTGCCACCTTCTCCCAAAGCGGCCCAATACCGCCATGTGAAAGCCATTGTAACGGGCTTTTCCTGGAACAGAAGCTAAGGATTTCCAAAAAGAAGCTTCAAATTCTTCTTCTTTATTCATAGTTCCTTTTTTTGCGGTAAGAAAAAATGGATAATACAGGGATTTGTGTTCTTTTTCCGGATGCCGAAATAGTTTAGCTGTGTGTGCCCCATGTGCATTTACCACAGCTCTCTTTAACTTCTTCGATAGCTTTTCTCCCTTATGTACTAGATTAGGCACATCGCTCATTGTGACTTTCCTTTCCGGTGAAAGAATAATTCCCCTTGTACCCAAAAGACCCTCCTTTCGCAAAGAAGCAAACGCGCATGCCTCTGTTGCCTTTGATTCATCCATCCAAGTTCCATGGAATTGCCCTGTTGCGACCAGTTCCTCCACATCACTCCGACACTTTCTGAAACTGCTTGTCTCCTCATCCCAGATTTCTGTATGAGTGGCCGGTATGTCTCTCGCCTTTGGTAATACTTTTTTTGTAAATGCCTCAATTTTATTTACCTTCAATAAGTAGAACAGAGACTCCGATCGATACTTTACTTGTGCAGCACTTAATTTCCCTTCGATCCTACGTAAATCCTTCTGTGCCGACATCAAAACCAATTTCGTTGTCTCCAAGGCTGATATATCATTTGCAGTCGAAAGTCTTTCCCAATCGATATCCAAACATTCCGTCCTCCAGCTGTATAAATCGTCGCTTTGCAAAAACTTGAATTTATCGCTCGGCGCCGACGTATGAAAGCCCTGCTTACAACCAGATTGTTGTAACCAAACATTGATCAACTTTACAGTACCATCCGAAACATATTCAAATCTATTTCCTGATTCCTTTGCGCCAGGCTCAGAAGTATTCTTTTGAGAAGAATTTTCGCATTTGGAAGGTGACTTCGAATGAAAATCTACCGCCTCCATATGTTGCTTACGTTCTTCCTCCTCCCGAAAATAATTCGTGGCAATGGATTTGGCTTTGTCTCGAATAGCCGTTGTATTCAGGGTTTTGTCCCAGTAGCGAGAAATTGATGCCATTTTCTCCGTCCATAACTTTCCATTGTTAATATTTTTGTCAAACATAATATCATCAATAATTTTTAAATAACTTTCGAATTTTCGTCGCTTTTTTTGCATATTTGCTCGTAAATATCGAAGCTTTGTCGCTACTGGGAGATTGGAAAACGGTTTGAAATCTCCGTTCTTTAATCTAATGGTATTTCGTGTAACTGCTCCGCTTGAAAGGCAGTCGGACTCATGAACGAGATCAAGAAATGTCATAACGTCTTGGATGCCCAACTCGAATCTATTAATGAGCTGAGAAAGTTCAGCTGCATGGGTTTCGGTGATTTTCACGAGTTTGTTTTCATCACCGCGAACCTGTTGCATTTCACCAGCTTTCCATAAGGATGCATATAGTTTCCTGATTTGAATTTCCAAATCATGTAGGTAAAAGCCGGTCGCCTCCGCATCATCACCAGTCAAACTTTGCAATTTACCATACAGTGCTGATTGTTCTTTATATGCTAAGGAGCCTTTGAACTGAGAATCGTCCAAAACTAGCTCGTTTTCCAGTTTACCAGTTCGTTTGACCTTTATCTTGGAGACTTTGTTGAACGCGAACCTTGTAACCGCCTCTCCTTGTTCTTCGTTATTGGAATCTCTCCTAATATAAGTGCATTGAAGTAATTTATGATCTGATGCAAAATAGCTGTTTCCTAAATTATCCTTGTCCACCTCGGCATGATGAATCAGATCGTTGGCACGTTGATTATTGGGAAACAATATATGATCAATCCCTCTGCCTCCCTTATGTCCAAACCGTGTTATATATGCACAATCTGGATTCCTTTCTCGCACTATGGAGGTATGTGACTCCTGAAACGCAGCAACTACCCCGTTGATAGGAGAATTAACTAAGCGGGTCGAGCCTATGTTGTCTCTATCGGTTGTTGAACACGTCTCTTGCATGTCCCCTAAAATCATAATTTGCATACCTGGAAACTTCCTCATCCAAGTTTTATGCAATTTTTTTATGAGAAAAACGGTGGTTTTCCGTAGCTGCTCTTTCTTATCTTCATCATCCTTGGAAGCACTTCCACCCCTAGCCATTGCATACACTGATATTATTCCCAACTTTTGATTTTTTCCAAATTCAAACGCTATCGAAGTGATTCTGCCATTCAATTTGCTGTCAAAATCCGCAATGACCTTGCCTCCCCATTTCCACGAATCATATAAAATGATTTGATGGCTAGTCTCGAAACAACATATTCGTGCCGATTGAAGCTCATTGCGTCGACAAGCTTGCCATGCTTTGGTAACCTTTTCCTGATGTGCAAACGGTTCTTGAATACATAAATAAGTGAAATCCCCTTCCAGAAAGAGCTGTGCAGCTGTACTATGGTCGTACTTATTCTGTACATTAATTGTGCCTATTATGTCATGATGCGTCCTAATAACTTCTGATTCTGCTCTTTTAACTCTTTGTAGGACTTTGTGAAAATATGCATTCCTATTATCTCTAATTCCTATTGATTTATTGAGCAACAAGTTCTTCTTAATATCTAAGTTGACGCTTTCCAAAGAGCTTAGTGACGCCTCATCTGAGTCGTCCGAAGATATTTGTGTCGCGTTTAACTCTTTTCCCGACGCACTACCATATCCCTTCTTTTCAAGCTCCTGAATGGGAATTAAACTATCTTCGGATTTGTATGAAGTGTCTACATTTGTGACCGATAAAGAGGAAGAAGTGCTGATTGACATATCAGAGCTGTCATCCTCGATATAAATAGTGTCTCCCTGAACCTCTCTATTCACGTCATGTTGCTCCAAAATTTCCCTGATATTTTCAATAAAACAATCCTCGGTTTGTTGCGATATTTCTTCCGAATATGAATTCGATACCGACTCGCATTTGTTCCCCTCATTTGACGAACCCGCTGATAGGGGTGTATCATCCGTATCGGGTGAAAACAGATGTTTGAAGTAGTCCCTCGGTTCCCTCGATGACATAACGGAATTAAAAATTTATTTCGCTGAGTTGGAATTATGTCGTTTGAAGGGGGACTGCCACAATGAATCAGATGAAGAGGTGCTGTCGGAATCTTGAGATTGAAGTATTTCCGATAGGCGATAAGGTTTTCTTTTAAATCGAACGAACCGAAGATCCTTTTTAAGTTCGCTAACTTTAGGAATCAGACTCCTTAACACCACAGGTGATTCAACTTTAGTGAATGTATCCAAATGCACTCCCTGAGAGGACTCCGAAGAAATGGTGTTGTCCTCACACTCAATTTTCCGATTTTGGACGCTTTTGACATCCAAAGCTCCAAGCTGTAGTACAGAAGGAGACAAATGCTTTTGTTGATTGTACACCAGTTTAGTGAGCCAACCTCGAATAAAAGAGATTCTATTGTCCAATGCCAGAAGCTTGAACCCGGGTGGATCTGTATACCTACTTCTCTCCGATAATATACAAAATATTTGTTTGTAATTTGAACACTTTGCAATTGAATCTCGAATAATTCCCCGATACGCTATCGACCTGCAAATCTCTAAAAATGTGGCGCACGTTTTAACGCGATGTTTCAATACGAGGCGAAAATTATATCTTTGCACTAAAGTGTGGGATTCAGACAAAAATTCTTTCTGAACCAGAAACGAATATATTTCTGGAAAAAACTTTAGATACTCCACAAAGTTGGACCAATACCAATCGCAGTACGCGGAAATGGTATCCCACTCCTTATGTTCCGTATCTGCTTCAAACTCCAATTCAGTAAGATGAAGTACGTTGAAACGAATATAAGCGTTGTCCTGTAATAGATCTAGCTGATGCCGAATGGTGAATTCCTTTAAACAAATAGTCTGAAGCTCCTTACGTAACCACATAGAAAGGCAAAGTCGCTTAAATACGGAGTGGAATAACGGAATAAAAACACTTGTAGAGCAACGGAATAACGTATGAGCGACGTTGTCTTGAGCCAGTTCCTTTTCCAAATTCAACGCAAAATTTCGTGCCTAAGTAGTAACCGATTTGAAAACAGTATCCACGTTTCTTGCAGAATGGGTGTTATATCAATGACGTCACGTAGATCTAACGAATAGTAATATCGAACCCAATAGTAAAAACTTTAATGACGTTGTTCCGGACCAATCGCTGTTGACTAATTTGAATCGAAATTTTCAAGACTTTCGGACGTAGTTGAAAGATCGAAATGTGGAAATAGCGAAATCGAGCCGTAACACTTAAAGACTTTTTTATGTTGGATGTAAATTAGATAGAATAATCCAAAATTTGAAATCCCCAAAATTCTAAGAAAAAGCTTGAGTCCCGAGGCTGGGAAGAAAACTATGAGCACCGGCGATGGCGGTCTTGAGAAAAATCCGACTCGAATCTAAATGATCTAGAAGTCACACGAAGGAACTGATAAGCTCTAACGGTAGCTTAACTTCTCCCGATATAGATAGGTCCCAGAGATTAAGAATTAGGCCAGAATGACGTTCTTAAAATTGAAAACGCGTAAGTCTTGAGGGTCTAGAACCAAAACTATTGAAAATCTCTTTAAAAAGTCACTAAACAGGCCAACTTTCAAGAGAATAGGTCCGATAAAGCTCCTAAATGTGCCGAACACAACGGTATAATGAAGTTGAGTTGAATCGATCGAGAAGCTTCAAAAATCGAAAAAGACGGCGAATTCCCATGAGGAGGGGCTGTTCACCAAGTTACGTATTTTTTTTTTAGTTTAATTATAGAGTTCGTATGTAGAACCTCTACATATAAAATAAAGAAAAAGGATGATAGAGTTGTACTTAAGGACTGCTTAAGTCCACGATCATCTAGCGAGTTCACGTCATCTCAACACAACCTACATATATTTCCTTTAACCAGCAGCTAACACCAATCAATAATCAAGCAAGAAAAAAACGGACGTCCCGAAAAAAAAAGATCTATCCTGATCCCCCGCAAGCTTACTAAAACCCCTCATTATGTTGAGAGAAAACCGTTCATCCCGGAGAAAAACTCTCTTGAAGATGCCCATATCTAACTGTTCGTACCGGAAAAACTCTCTTGCAGAAGCCCGTATCTAACCGTTCGTCCCGGATAAAACTCTCTTATAGATTGCCCATCTGTAAAACTAATGAAGAATAGAATTACCATATTTTTTAAGGAAATATTTGTTTTTACACTTAAATCACTTAGGACTTCGAAAATTTTAGATCACTTTTACATTTAAGTAAAATCCCAAAGAGCGAAAGGTCTTTTGTGGAGCTTCAGGGTTGACGATGCTAGTAGACCAGCTCCTTCACTGTTGAGCATCACGACTTTGGGAGTCAAAGAAGAAGAAAGTTGTCATTGTTATAAATGAAATCATTATTCTAGTGTGTCCCGAAAAAAAAGGAGTCCAACGAATATTGTACTTGCTTGTGAAGCATTGTCAGTCCTGAAATATCGTGCCGCCGGTGATTTCACCATCGAGTTCGTCTCTCGTGCGTAAGAAAAAACCAAAAAAAATAGAGCATCATCTGTAATTGCACCGATTTTTAGACAAAATTCTTGCAAAGGTAATCAACTATGATAACACAATTTTCTCTGGAGGTACTGTATGACTTCATTTTGGAGTACCTAATAAATACAGCAGTTTTGATCTTGTTGTGTGAACTCAAGCTCTAGTCTCTATTTGACACGTTCAGCACCTAAAAAATGTATTTTATTAGATCGCCACTATTATTATTAGAATACTGTTACCAAATAATGAAAAAAACATCATGTTTGACATTTGTATGCAAAACTAGGAAAAGCCTGAAGGTTGAAAAGGATCAAAGTCTTCTTATTGGTCTGGTGTTGCTATTACCAAAAGAAAAAGAGTATCTTAAACACTTTCCTTGAGTTATTTTTTGCAATGTTATAGCTTATGTGAACAAGGACCAAAGACCACTCTCAACTTGTACCGGGAAAGATAACAATGGAAAAAGATTTACATTTTTGAGATCTTTCTTACCAAATCAGAAACAATGGGTATTTCGTTGGATATTTTCAAATGTTTCTCCAAAGAATTTTGAGCAGAGTATACTCAGCTGAGTTTGTGTCATAATTACAGATGGATGTGCACAAGAGTTTTCTCAGATAGATGATGATATGGCAATTTCATTTCAAAATGCTTTTAGAGTAAGGTGTGGCTTTCATTTGGTGAGAATGGGATGGAAAACAAAGGTTGTTTGCAGAAACTCTTTCCCAAAACCGGTTCACTGGATTTATTATACCTTTTGTAATCATTTGAATTTATGAATATATTCTTGGATAAGATATCATTGTGAAAATGAGATGGAATACAAAATTTCTAAATCGCTTCATCAATACCTCTTTGATCAAGGAAAAACTTGGTAAACCATTTATTGAATCAGTTGATTATTTTGTCTATGAACATATTGAATCTCAAGAAAAACATTATTGTTTCTATCTAAGAAGTGATCTCAGGCATTTTGACAAGTTCACAAATTCGTTACACAAACGTACTAAAAATTGGATTCGTCATTCTGCAGCAGCTGTTGGTCCATCAACTTTGATAGAGAAATCATTGGTTATTTTAAGTGAGAATGGATATCACAATATCAATCATGCAGACAGCCGAAAATTACCACAGTACCAAACTTTATGGACTTTAAATTGTTCATAGGATCTTGTGCCAATAGCATATTGTATGCTTGAGCAATCATGAAAGCGGAAGCATGATTATGTTAATGGAAGAGTGGGGACAAATGAATGATTGGTTATTCATAAAAAATATGATCCAGAATGTAATTTGTCGTCGTCACGTAAACCTGATCCTGAACAAGCAAACTCCAAAATATAGAATAAGCATAATCATTGGTAGTCCTTGTAGAAGTTGACGAGTGATTATTGTTAGATTGTTCCATGTTTGACAATGTAACTTGCTATTAGTATGATCTTCCTTATTATTTTGATGTAATAGCGTTGGTTTTAGAAGGATCTCAGAAGATGGCATAAGAAATTCACTTTCATTATTTAATTTTTTTTCTGGTTGTTTCTTTCAGATGACAATTGCTTGGCTAAATAGCACAGTTGATAATGCTTACTATGTCCCTGCAATGATTTGAAATATCCACCACATTTGGGACAAATCTTCATTTTTGATGATTCAATTGGTTGGTTGAAATGGGTGATTTCATGGAAGACAAATAAATTGATCTAAAAATATGCAACATAACACTTCTGAAAAGCAAAAAATATTACACAAGACATAAAAGCACCTAAACTAATCGAATGATCTTTGTTTTATTACAAGAATTTTGTCTTATTGAAGTTTGAACTTTATTTCTAAAATTGCTTGTGTATATTCTGGTATGTAAATTTTGGATAGATTGAAAATGAAGAAGATAACAAAAATCTTGTGTACAGATAAAAACCGGAATATACTTTTTACATACTAGATATACACCTATGTGAAGAATACATCGTTGCTTTTATCTTTTTGGACACAAAAGTTCATTTAAAAAAATCACTTTTTGTGAATCATAAGGCTAACAGTGATATCCCAGCTGGTTTGGCCAACCAGCTGGCTTTCACCTTTTTCAGATTGGTGACATCCTCCTATCGGATGTCACCTGTTAGCTTTATGATTCCAAGTAACATGAAGTGTTTAGAAGAAATAAGGATTATTGAATGCATGGTACACGTTTTTTTATTCTAAAATTTGTTTCATTTTACTGATTTTATTGATGTTCAGCAGATGAAAACAATTGTGGTAGAATTAAGGTGTTGAATGGAAAATTTTAGAAGTTTTCAAAGAGATGAATAATATGAGATGTGAGATGGACTAGCTGCAAGACAATATAGAAAAAGTTGCACCGGAGAGAAAATCAGAAGAAGTAAGTGTTTATGATTTTCTTTGATACTGAGACCAGATAGGAAATGGGCGACCCGACTCCATCAGCATCAATCACATCATTCTTAACTTCCTTTACGCACCAAGTCCCTCAGCATTAACAATATCGTCACCTCGTCCGTCCTGTTGCACCTACTCTAGGATTTGGAGATGATTCCAGTTATCAACTTGGTGTAGATCCAACAAATATTAAATTATTTGACATCTAGGATCAATTCAGAGTATTCGATAACCATACTTATAGAAATTATGAATCATATGAGTCCTAAGATGGAGGAGTTAAATTAAATAGGTTATGAGCTTATTATCTATCGGTTGCCTGTGATGATGTGTTAGGTGTGGTGGTTTGGATAATTTTCAATGAATTGATAAATTGTATATGAATAATTGACAGACTTACCATTTATTTCGTTATCTATAACAACAGTATACTCCGATGCACTTTTCCCAATATGTGCACCATTTCCAATGAAACTTCCGCTATTTTGATTACATAAAAATTGGAATGTATAGCTTCAACAAAGAACATATCCAGGATTATCACATGAAAATAGGAAAACTCTAGAGGAGACCGATGTTGCCCTGTCAGGATATGCAAGCAACAAGACCAAAAAGAAATTTCAAGAGTGGAATGCTGACACTATCACAGAATATAATGGCCATTTCAGGCAGCAAGATCTAATGAAACAAGGAAAGAATTTGAAATAAGAATACTACAAAGCAAATCATGTTGTTATGATGATGTTCCAAAACTACTAGTTTGTTGCAATGCCTTAGCACCATGCAATGAGTTACCATCCTAGAATCAAAATGACTTCATAGGCAACTCCATCAAAACACATCACAACAATTCAAATGAGGTTCAACAAGCAGTGATAGACACAACGGTGGTGGTGGAAATGTCTAAAACTGAGAGAGACGTGGAACATCACTCACGGAGTCAATCAATTTATGGAGACATTGTCCACCAACCCAGCGGACAGGAGAAACATGAAGAACAAGCACCACCATTCATTCCTAAACGCAAACAAGATATCAACAAACGCGATAGTAACCAAGCAAAACGAAATGTACAAGGGGAGCAAGACTTATCTTCAATGCAAATGGTACAACGAAATAATGAGACGACAACTTACCATACGGAGAGAAATCAAAACACGAATACCGAATGTGCACCCGACGATCCTAGCGATGTGATTTGTGCGAAAAAGATTTTGAAATTTTCGCAATCTAGTGGAAATAACACTTCAATGCAGAATGAAATGACGTCAGATTCTGAAAAGATTGGTTTTTGTGAAACGGGACTCGTGGCCGGGATTGAATGCAAAAAAATAAATTTGACTGATGGTAACCTGGATGTGGACCCTAGCACGTACCCTACCGGGTGCCCTAAAAATTATTCTGATTCCTTAAATAAAAATAAAGTAAAGTCCTAAGTAATGGGCTAGTGTATATTTAGAACCTCTACTTGTATGTTCTAAGTATTTACACTTAAAATAAAAAATATTTGCAATTGCAATAGCACCATGCAATGAGTTGAGTGTTGTTGTTGTTTCTGATTCAAGTAGTAGCAACCAATCATTTTTCTGATGTTTCGATTGCACAGGGTTTGCAGGATACCACCAATACACTTACTAATAAAGCTTCTGATTGCCTGCCAATCAAGCTTAATTTCTATTAATTTTATATTTTTGACACTCTTTAACAGTCTTCCTTTCTTCTGTATAATTAATTTAGCTTGCAGTAAATTTGACATGACTTTATGAAGGCCATTTGGTGATATTGTGAACTGGGAAATAGATTTTGGTATGCAGAATATGATTTTGTAGTTACCAAATGTGTTTTCATTACTTCAAAATTAATATTGGTAGACCAACTTTGATTTTGGTATGTAAAATGTAATTTGGTTTGGTGGTTCATGCTGAAAAATTAATATTGGTAGACCAACTTTGATTTTGGTATGTAAAATATAATTTGATTTGGTGGTTCATGCTGTAAAATATAATTTTGTAGTGAAACCAATTTTGAATTCAAAATATTTTGTTTAGAGAGGAAGAACTGAAAGAAAAAAAAAGCAGAATCCCTTACCTTTAAAAGCTCCCAAAAGTGGTATTGTGCCAAAGTTCAAGAGAGTGAAGAAAGTATTGAGATAGGATGGGCTTTTACAGTGTTCTTGTTGTTTTCAGAGTAGATATGGTATTGATTGTTGTCATGTATACAATGTTGTATCAGAATTTGATGGTTAATCTCAAGCAACTCACCACAAATGTAATTTGTGCTGGTGGAGTTCTTATTCACTGTATGGTATATCTATGAATTCTTACAATACAGAAAATGAGAAACACCTGATCAAATCCATTTGCTCTGCAACAAAATGAATACTCAGGTTTACCAGTGTTTTCTTTCTTGGCTGAAAATATCCCAATTGCAACTAACATTCCTTCTCATTTTCAACAAGGTAACTTCTTGTTTGTGTCAATTCCCCACGTCTCTATGTTGTTGTAAACGATCTTCTTCTTGACAGCAGCGTATTGGGATTTACCCAAGAAATACTTTCCAATTATCCTGAAAGAGAACTTGATGATATGTTGAAAACAGAGCTATTGTTAACAAAAGCTAATCCAAGGACTGCTGCAGATAATCCCTGTGCTGAACTAATACCTTATTTTGTTGAGTTAACATCAAGTCTTGAGGGTTGGTGCAAAGATGATGATTTTGTAAGTATTAAGAATTTTCTTACATTAGCAACTACAACATTTAAAGAAAGAGCTCATTCTAAAATGTTAGTGCATGAAACAAATGTACCAGAAATGAAAAGAAAAGTTAAATCTGGTTCATTACCTTGTAGGAAAAATATTTGTAACAAAGCATTACTAGCACCATTTCACATTCAGTCAACCAAATCCATTAACTCTTAGTTATATTTGTTTTTTGTCTGAATTTGCTTCTTTCATTGTTTTGATTATGAATCTTTTCACCTTTTTTTAATCTAATTGATGTATGTGTACATTTATAACCCCCCTAATTATTTCTCTCATTACTTCTATTTAGGATAAATTTTACTTAACACATCTTTTTAATAGCAATATGTCAAGTCAAGCTCGCCACAAGTTTGAATGGGAACTGGATGAGTCTCACAACAAAGATAACACAGAAGAAACAAATAAGCGAATGAAAAGATATGTTACTCACCTTCAAGCAGAATTGAATCATTAAGTTCTAATGAATCAAAAAGCAGAAATTGATTGGTCAAACGAAAGTACAAAAATGCGTGAAATGATTACGCAAGGACAAAGTAAAGTATCGTACTTACAGAAATTGGTAGGATACGACAAACAAGAATTGTGTCCTAGGAGTAGCATTGTTCTTCAGAAAAAAATTCTTTGAGACTCAGTCCAAACTGAGAGTTATTGCAAAAGCTCGTGAATAAATAGGTCTTTATATTGGAGAACTGGTAAGCAAACTGAATACTTGGGAATTTGATTAAGATCAAGATATAAAAGTGGATGATTTTGTTTACTTTCAGTGCGGTTATAATAATTATCCATTAGGACAAGTGCAACAAATTAAGAGCAAAGATGATAAGCTTATGTATGCTATAGTAAGAGATGATGAACAATATCAAGATAGTTACAAACTTGCATATAAAGCATACGGAAAAGAGAAACCAGACATACCTTATCCTTCTTTAATCAAGGTTACAAAAAATATAATAATTCTGTAAACCAAATGCCTATCTCTTAATGTAAGTTTTTTATGTTGTTATACTTTCTCTTATACTTGTTTTTCTTTGTGAACATTAGCTTCTTCTTCTTTTTGGTCCTCTTCAACATGATTAGACTATACTAACTTTTCTCCTTCTGACAAGAACCTCCTCATTTTTGAATATATTGTTCTTTGACAACATTTGTTTGAAGATTCCCAATTGAAAAGGATTCTGGAACAAAGTCTGGTAGCTCTGGTGGAGTAACTTCAACTTTAAGTATTCTCATAGACGAACCTTCCGTAGATACTGAATCTGTTACTGGGCAGACCTTTTTTTTTCAGGTGACACGACAGGGCTTTCTTGTTGGTCAGATGTAGCAGAAGTACCCCAGCCAGATGATCCAGAAACTTCCCCCCATTCATTCTTCTTATCAGACGAACTTGATTTTTTACCCCAACCACTATGCTTTGCTTCTTGACTGCTATCAGATGAACCTGATCCTTTACCTCAACCACCACAACTTTGTTTCTCGTTGCTATCAGAAGAACTTGATTCTTTACCCCAACCACCACATTTTGCTCCTTTGTGACTAGTATCAGAAAAACCTGGTCCTTCACCCCAATTCCAATTATTTGGTGGATCATTTTGAGATTCTTTAGCTGCTTCTTGATGTCTAATTTCTTCTCCTCTTACTTGACGCTTGAGAGATTCCATCATTCAATCTTTTTATCTTCCCATGAAAGAAAAATCAAGTCCTAAACCATTACGATGACACCTGGTTTGCCAAACATTACTTTGGTTTACCAATTCTACCGGTCTCCTAACACTTTGGTTAACCGATCCTACAGACCTGGCAAAAGTAACACCCGGATTAACTCTTAAATCACTTATTTTCCTTTTGTTATTACTTCTTGTACTAGATACATTAGATGTAGTTCTTGTGGTTCTTGCTCTTGATGTCTCTATTGAATTTCTACCTGTTCCACTTGCACGGGTACCACTCATACAAAGATTATGATATCTTGAAATAGTATAATAATCCTCTGGTGATAGATCATGTATCCATCGACTCATGTTGGGGATCTTCTTGATGAGACAGAAAATGAATAGAAATATTTCGTCTACAATATCAAAAAAGTGAAATGGATAACTAACAGACAAAATTCCACATGAATCATAAAGGTAAGTCATGATTTCTGGAGGCCAAACTGCTCTACCCAAATTTGCTTTTTGCATTATCAAGTTCATGAATATGTTCACAATGGTCTCTTTTAATAAAAGGCTCCAGCTGGCTCCTAATATCACGTGCAGTAATTTTTGATGCTAGTATAGTCAAATTGTTGTCCTCGTCATTGGAGTCTAGGTTCTGAAATATGCCGGACATTCCAGCAGCTTCAGGGACTAGTTGTCTTTGATCTCTTCAATTAAGATTGTCTAATGCGTTTTCAGAAGCACTCTGATTTTTTCATGACATCTTCTTTCTTGTGTACTTATTGAATAAGGAATAATGATTAGAACAAATTGTAATAATAATAACAATGACAATAACACGCAAAAATGTGATGAATTACTTGCTTACCTGTTTGTTCTGATTGATATTGACCTATGTTGTGACTGTTTTTGACCTTTGTTAAAAAATTGTGATTGTGATTCTGCACCTGGTGGGAAATAATGAACTTGTATCTGTCAATACAAAACAAACACAGAAGTAAGCTACGACTTAAATGTATAAAAATAAATAGACAAGTATCTTTTACCTTAGAGCACTTTATATTATCTGAATCTAGCGGAAAAAT
>Ga0209092_10003002_pt1 | contig 15044 bp, 9 predicted proteins | sample FraStrMetagenome_FD_187446 | JGI IMG/M metagenome (GOLD analysis project Ga0209092, IMG submission 187446) | Marine eukaryotic phytoplankton communities from Arctic Ocean - Fram Strait ARC3M Metagenome (SPAdes) (version 2) | ecosystem: Environmental > Aquatic > Marine > Oceanic | place: Fram...
CGTGATATAAGAAAAAACGAAGAATTGTTTATTTCGTATGGGGAAAAATATTGGATGCTCTACAAGGAAGAAGGGCAAACATTCACGTCGATTTAAAAATCTAAAGTGAAAGGTCCTTATTTACATATAATTTAACTTTATATTAAAAGGATACACTTCATATCATTCACCTATGAGTCTTGAAAGTATACCTCTTCAGAGGTTCAATAACCAAACAATCTTTCGAATTTATTTGATAGTACCGCCCATTGCCTTTCAAGTTGTTATTGAAAGATATTGTGCACACATTCTGACGACAAATATCTCCAGTGATAGGTGTTTCCTAATGTCTTACTAAAAGTGCAAAATAAATGGATTTGTCTTCTACTTTACATATCTTTTCTCATTCGCACTACTTATTTGGCTACAATGATCGAAAGCATAATTAAAATCTTTATTTAGTTTGCTGAGGTATGTTCATAAGAATAATTGTGTACTAATTTTTTCAAAAGGTATAATTGAATCAAAATAACCAACTACCGACAAAGGATCAATGGATATTTAGAATCTTAATGAAAATATTGGTAATGCTTGTATCTTAGTTCGTAACCTTTGTTATTCAAAACGAAAATTACATTTCGCAAAAGGAGTCTTTTCCCATGGCATCCCCAAGTCGAGCAAAAGCCCATGAAGGAACGGTGCCATCTTGAATATTCTCCTCCTCAGTTTCAATTGTCGGTCGCTTTTTGCATGTTGGACACCCACTTGTAAAACATTCATCCTCCGAAAATGTTCCTAAAAGCCAGTGGTCAATGCAACCAACGTGGAATTGATGACCGCACGGAAGAGATCGTAACATATCTCCATTACGAAATTTTTCGAGACAAATTACACAAGTTGGTGTTTCTGATTCTAAACTGGACGTTTCTTGAATGTTGACTTCATCATTCTTCTCATCAGGGACGACCATTTGCCAACTCCAGCCTCCTGTAATGGCAGATGATTGCAGTTTATTCTTCGCTTTGTTTAAATTTCCTTTATTTTCTAAATCCTCTAAGTCTTCACCAGATAGAATAATCTGACCACCATCATCTTCATTTCCTTTGGACTGATATATCACAGTTGGCAATGCAAGTATTGATTTAACGTCAAGATGCCTAGATGCATGCTTAGCCATTCTTGAAATATCAACTTGAGTAATCACATAATCAAGCCTTGCTTCACGTAGTACCGATACTTGATCCTCGTATGCGCAAGAAACATCGAAAGATGGACTATTTGAATCATCAGATGATCCGTCACGATCGTGTACTTCATTTAAGGGACCATGTACACTACTTTCGTCATCGTAACTATGGTTGCAACTTGCATCTAAGTCATCATCCTCACTGACAAAAAGTGAAAGTCGGCGTAAAATCATGGGCAGTAGCATACCAATACCTCCAACCGCTGCTGCTCCCGTGACAACTAATAAATCGGAACCGCACTTTTGAAACGACTCAATTGATTCGAAATCGCATAAAGTCGAAAAAAATCCACTTTCATTGAGTTTCTCAAAAAGACTGTAAATTCTATTCAAACTCATACTTTGATAGGCATGACACGCCGATAACAAGTGATGTCTCCTACTGATCTGATTTTCAAGCCACGAAGAAGCATCCATCAATGAGTAGTGATGATTATCCTCAGGTATGCTGTCTTTCCCTCCTCCTAATAATTTCCCATCCACAGGAATAAGTTGCTCACATGTGGAAGGAATTTCTTTCATAACTCTGGAATATTTTTGTTTCACCTTCTTCGAGGCATTTTTCCCCAGGTCTTGCCATTGTTGCTGGCATTCGGGCGGAGCGTGACGAAAAATTCCAATGTAGGGAGATGATTTCTTAGATTGTCCTGGAAGGTAGAACGATGGTTGAGGTACCTCAGGAGCGCAAAAGTAACCTATAATGATAAAGAATATCAGAAGATTTTTGTGAGTTGTACAATATTCTAGGGAAATGTTGGCGTCAATATGAATACATATTTCATACTAGCAAACCCCAGATCACGATAAATAGACTTTCATGGAGCTTTATGGGGGAGTGGAGTTATAACAATGACCCTGATTTTCGACATTAACTCACCAACGTATGGATTTTTCTTCCGAGCATCAGTTAAGAATGAAGGAGAGAACATGACCAATTTATCTCTGAAAAGTTCTTGAATTTTCTAAACTTGATAGGGTTTCTCGATTTGTCTTTGAATGATTTTAACAATGCACTTTGACTCTCGAGCAATTTTTGACATTAAAGAACAATTCAAATAAACTTCAGTGCATTAAAAAAGAATAATTTAGAGAAAATACGGATCGACTACGTATACATTGAAGTGTGGCTGTACGTTTGTGCATATTGGAAAAGAACTATTATTGTACTAGTCGTTTGATGTCTACGTAGCACGTTCAAAAATCAATGTTAGTTTTTCAATTAGGATACTTACGGTACCTTTGACAATCCTTCGTTGGGCAAATGATTTGGATATGTGCTGGACAGCAGCCTAATTTTCTAACTTGTGGAAGTTGAACACGAAGAATGTGCTGTTTAAATTGAGAAGCATCTTTGTATTATAAGAAGAATATGCGTTAGATTGTTTCGATATATTAATTAAAAAATAGAGGAATAATCGTTGCAATCTAAATAAATTCTTCGAATGATTGATTTTTGGAGCGTGACACCACTATGTCAATCATTTCTATTTTTTAAAGTCTGCTGTTTGAAAAGGGCGATAACATCATACATGAGTATTGCTTACGTACGAATAGTATCCAAATAAAGCGTGACCTGAATAAGAATTCTTTTCTTTGGAAGGAGAGGAAAACGTGATAAGAACCATCTCTAGAGAGACGATGTCAACTGAGAATTCTTAGTCTTAATTCGCTGGAAGTTAATTAATTAATGTGATGAGGATGAAACTGTCCATCATACATTCTGTTCGTAAACAGTAATATTGATCCTGCTAATTTTTATTGCTCCTGGCCTACCAGTAGTATCATTGTATTTCATTTTTTCTTTCACGAGCATGTCATGTTATTTTTTTATTGTAACAAAGGTCATTTCAGAGCTCGTAAGATAGATTATATATATAATAATTTCGAAATAAATTGCACCCGCTTTTGTTTTTAATCAACCACTATGTAGAGCACTTCATGAGATCATGCTTCATTTAGTTGACAATGATAAACAATGATTTCGAACACGTTCAGATTTTTGGAACTCTAAAACTTCAATCTCATCATGAAGAATAATCTCATCATCATGTCACAAAAATCAGACTTTTACCGACTGATAGGGTAAATAATCGTATAAAAAGTCAAGGTTCGGAACTTGACCGTCAAAACTCAGGAGTTTCATCGGTTCAATATTGAACACGAGCGGAGAAAAAGATTCGAGCCCACGTTCCGAAGAATTTCAATGTGAAAGTTTTTGATGCAAGAAGTACTACCTATACTAAAATTAGCTTATGAAACATTGACTTGAACACCGTTACATGGAATAAGTATTTTTTATGGTAGCAAATATTTGGTGATTGATTTGATGATGTATCTTCATCGGCGTTTAAGATGTTTGTGATAAATTTCACAAAGGGGTAGCAAGTTCTTTTTTTTTGCTATAAGAGGTATTTGGATGGATGTGTCAATCATTTTTATAGAGCATTATTGTTCATGTTCTTGACATGAACCTCATGAAGCATTATTATTATACCTGCATGAAAACAAAGGTTATTTTCCAAGGCATAATCGCTATTTCGATGAGATGGTTCTTTGTCTTTGGTTTTTGTGACAATTCGTACAGCTACGCGTGTAAGGTTTTTTGGTTGTCTCTAAAATACCTATGCATATTTTTCAGCTATTTTTCATAAATTTTTCATATATTTTTCATATATTCTGTGCTATACGAATTTGAATGTATATTATTACACTATGAACTACCTAAATGGGGAATTATTAATCTAGGAATAGGACACGAGAACGAGCAACAAACATTTGAAACTCAACAACACATCACCGAGGTTCTTATTAAAGAGTTGCCAAAAATACAAATAAAGTGCAGATAGAATAATAAGATGGCAAATTTAATTTTCGCTGCAGCTCTATTTTGGATTCATGCTGTTCATGGTTTCCGAATGGTTGTTCCAACGTCTCGTATGAATACGAATCTTTTCTCTTCCACATCAGTATCGGAGCAAACAACATCTAACAACCCTTCTCAAGCAACTTCCATTCTTGAATCATACTCAAATCAACAAAACGTTTTCACTGTAGAGGATGGAAAAGTAGGATTGGGAGGAGGGACATCAGCTTCCAACTATTGGAATACACTTGCTCCATCTGAGATTGAAACAGTAATCGGAGCTGTACGAGAATTAGCAAACCAAGCTGACTTAGAACGAACTTCACAAGTGAAAAAAGAAGATGGATCTACATATGGCAGACTTATGTTAGGAATTTGCGCTGGAAACACAGCGGAGGCTATTCAAACGTTGAAGGATTGGGTTGCTGGTTTGAAGTTACCCAAGGGTTTATTGCATGGGATGGACGTTGATGGTGTCCCAGTTGAAATCGATGGTGCAGTTTATGTTAAGTATAGTACAGGTAAGTTCTTATTACTCTTCATGAAATAATCAGCATTCTTGATAGATCTTATTGGAACTCATGGCATAAAATGATTGATTCCGTACGTAGGAGGAGCAATGACTTTTGCTGAAATGCGTAGATCAAAACGTGGATTTGATGCACTATGGAGACCAGGAGATGCAGTTTTGGAGACCTATGATGGAGATTTTAGAGGCGTCTATTTCAATTTAGAACTACAGGATGAAGTATTCCGGCAATATGGAGTTCTACCTCTAAATCTATTTGATGATAAGAAATATTAATTTTATGAGATAAAGGCTGATAATTTGAACCCTATTGGGCCCTAATCTGTTTGACTAAAATACACTAGGTTCTCAACTTTTGGGGTTTTCAATCTACCGCCAAGCCCAATAAACTAACAATCAATTGTGACCAGAAAGTGTGAAGACTTAGCTATCATGGAAGCTCACCTTTCCTTTGTTTTCTGGACGAACGTTTTTTTTATATACATAGAAGAAGAGAAGAGGATAGAAGCAATCAATATATAAAGTTAGAAATAAGCAAGAGGAAGAATTGCGAACAGAAAGTGTGAAGACTCAGCTATCATGGAAGCTCACCTTTCCTTTTTTTTTTCGGGACGAACGTTTATTTTTATTTTTTTTAGTATTTATTTGCTTGGTTATATGTTATTCCCACTTCCACGTGGAACATTTCCAGAATGTCGCTCCACAGAAGATCCAAGTAATTAAATACATAAATTAAGTAAGAACATCTTATGTTACCCAATTACCCGTCTCTCTGTTATAAACGATCCATAATAATAATAAATTGTTTGAACACTCTCCTCTTTAATTAATTAATGACAACGAAGTCGGACTCACGTATTATGATTATTCATATTTGTCTATGAGAGTTCCCAGGAAAAAGGAGTTGCAGTCATGATTGGTGAAAAAAGAGCCGAAATGAAAATTGCTTTGTGACTTTCTAAGTAATTAAGCAAAATGTCTGAGAGCGGTTAATTTTGAATAATTAATTACGTGACAACGAATGCTGATCAGTTGCAAATTTAGAAAAATCAAAATAAACAACGCCTGTAAAGATTACTTACAAGAAACTGCACTGCTGTGGCTTAATAAAAAATGACAATACCAGGCCAAAGGAGACGTTCATACAATCGAGTCGGACTTAACGAACCGCATCTCCCTGATCATTCCGCACCTGGTTCTATGAACATGAATGCATCGAACAGCAATAACGAAAGTGTTGAAATGGCAAATGATGTGGAAAATGGAAATAATAATAGCGCCGGCGATGTTGACACAGAAATTGGAAATCAAGATTCCATACCTCTACCAAGACCACCCACTACGACTTCTCCCATGCCACCTTCTAATTCCACCATGGACAAATATACCCCTCTTCTTCGGCAGCAACAACAACAGCAACAGCAAGAACTAGAAAATGATTTTGTGGTCATTGTACTCGATGGTCTTCATCGTAAGTTCCGGGTGCCCGCCTCTCCAGACTGGACGGTAGCTGAATTTAAAACTGCTGGTGCTTCTATCCATCAAGTGGCTTCACCAGCGCAAAGGTTGATATTTATGGGAAGAATGCTACAAGATAACGTAACTTTAACAGATTGCGGCATCAAAAACTCAGAAACGATCATCCATCTCTTCCCGAAACCCACCATGGTCATTACTGATTCCAACTCAAATGCCAATGCTCAAAATGGTTCAATAAATGCATCAAATGATGCGGATGACAATAGTGCAACTGATCCTCAAATTAATAATGATTCAAGGGGTGACCGTGCGCACATACCTCAAATTGTTCTTGATGCAGAAGAAGCGCGACGTTCCTCTTCTATGGTCATCTTTACCTCTAGTGAAATGTTTGAAGCACAACATAGAGTTAAGCTTTTTAGCTTCTTTCTTTTGTTCATAAGTACTATGGAACTCCTAACCCTTGTCTCAATCATGCTGGGAGCTTCTGCAGAACCATATATGGGAATCGACGATGAATACATTCCAGGGGATCCAACTGATGGTGGAATATCCGGAGGAGCTCAGATGCGAAGTTGGAAAAATAGCGACTATGCAGATTTGGTAATTGCCGTGTTTGGATTTTATGTTGCTACACTGGGCATCAGAACAACGACAGAAAATACGTTAGTTAGCGCTAAGAGATATTTTTATGGTTTATTAATCGTTGGGATCGCTTGGATTGCTTATTACTACTACTTAGATATCGTGGCTGAAAAGTCTGATATGGATGGCAATTCCAATAGCGCAGATTCAGAAGATGATGGATCAAAACCAAATATATACGCCCAAGCTCTTGTTTCGGCTTCTTTACCTATTTGTATTTGGGGGATTTGTTTTCTGAAAGCGTATCAGTTTCAACAGCTTGTGCGACAAGCAGAGCAAGAGGCAGCTGAAAGGCATAGTAGATTCACGAGAGAACTTGAAAGAGGAACCATGAATGGTGGTGCAGATGAAAGCAGTATTGGGGTCTTGGCATTAGGTTTTGGCGGTGATCATCAGGAAAGAAATACTTCTGCATCTGAGGAAGATGACAGAACGCCGGGATCAGCAAGACATGAATCATCTGATGGAAGGTCTTTAATATAGTTTGATTGGCATTTTTAATATGTGTAGCGTATAATATTAAAATTATCATTGCAAAATTTCTTGTACTAATGTAAAGATAATGGTGCATAGACTCATTGATAACTTTTTCAAATTCAAGTACAGGAGTATTACCCTTTTATATCTTTAGCAGAAACAAGTGTTATCACAGTCACATTTTTACGTTTACCAGACTATTGAATTCTAATTGCATTCTAATTTCACCTAATAAGTGTCATCATGATGGAAAATCTTTTTGATTATCCTAATCCCCATAATCTTTCTAGATTAGAAGTGATCAGCATCAGCAGATCTGATTTCTTGAAAACAACCTTACCGTACATGGAGATATGCTAAACGATTTATCCAAGAATTCTTTTCCCATATCAATTTGTTTGATGCGGTAAAATATTTTTAAATAAAACATGTACATCCGTAAGTAGCTGCTAGTTGTCAATATTTGAAAATATTTTTTAGGAAGAAGATTCTTAAATGCCTTAAGTACGAAATTCGGGCCAATTTGAGAATGTGAAGTCGCAGACAGTGTTGGTCCTTCCTAATTGCATTTTGTTGAACTTTGTACAAAGAAACCGAAATAAAGAATCATGGCTCCTAAATCAACCTTAGCAAGAATATTTGTCGCTGTATCAACTGTTCTTTATGTGGTGCGTTATATATTCAAACTACAGGTGTCAATCAATTCAAGTATTCTTATCCTTTGTTCCTTCATTTGGTCTTATTTCTACATTTGTAAAACCTACAGGCAGATTTTCTTGTAGCATTCATAGATATGTTCACAGTCAAGAACTATGTGTATTTAACAGTGTCGCTATTAGGTCAACTGATAGCGGCCACCATGTTTGCTGTTACGGTAAAAGCTCCAAAAACTTTGATAAAAAAGTTGGATAGTGGACAAACAGAATTTCTTTTTACTTTTCGAGGCCGATATAGTATGGACATAGTGCTGTCTTTGCTTTTATTTGGAATGGGTCCTGTTGGCTTTCTCTTTGCGACTGCAACAATTATACTTCCCTTTATCTTTCGGCTTTTGGGGGCTAGATTTAAAGATGCTTTCAATGAAGTTTTCCGAAATCCTGAATATTTTGATGATGAAACAATTGAAAGTAATGTTGGTGGGGATTATTCCCAGTACGAAGAATCAGCGCCGCAACGTCGTATCTAAAATCATTTCAAGTTTGATAGGGGAATTCAAAAGATCAATATAGAAATGAACAGACCACACAATGTTTGAATATGAAGTTTCATCGAAGTATTGGATTCGCAAGATGTGGCTACATAATGGTTTGTAACTCAACTTTTATCTTTTTATGAAAAGATATCATTCATTTTGATTTCTTTGCCGTGTAGGAGTTTTTTGATTTCTCATAAATAGGCTATGCTAGATGAATGGGAATCAGAATAGATCTTCCTTCTGTGTTTTTAACTATAAAAAATGTTCTTACAACTAGGTATGAGAAACTTTGGAAATAAGAATTCATAATCGAAGTAAGACAAGAATGTTTGTAAGTGTTTTTGTTCTTCAAAATGAATAAATGTTTTTTCAAAAAGAGGCAATCTTCTAGATTAAACAGCGATGGCTAGAATTGAAAGCTATGAAGTGGATCTAAATCTAAAAATGCATTTTTCAAAAAAATAATGGAATTTTCGCGCTATTTCTCATTTATTTTGTATCTCTAGGAAAAATGTACACAAATTAAATTACGCGTTCTTATTTAATTTTTCGTCATGACAGATGAACAAATTGAAAATGATGTTGAAATTTCCATTGCTAGACAACAGTCAGATATAAACGAAAGGCATCGGAGCCAAGCAGATGAGGAAGAAGAATTCTCTTCGCCCCTGCTGTTTTCATGCCGCTGTAAGTCAGCAAAATCAGTATCAACTTTGTTATCATGTCTTCGGTATGTACAGTCTTCTTCAACTTCATCCATTGGATCTGATCAGCCTATAGGCTATAATGGTGCTAGTCTGATGACTCAAGTTACAACTCGAAGAGGTGGGCGCTATGGTGGGGACGTCAGTTTATCTTTATCAGAGGCTTCAAGGGGCGGGAAAACTCAATATGCCAGTGTCTTTGTCAGTCCTGACGCACTCACCTTCCACGTTCAGGGATTTGCGAAACAGAGTCAAGCAAGTGTTCAGCTACAGGTGCGTGCTGCTTACATTATTTAAGGTTTTCTAAAGAGAAAAAGGAAAGCGCTCATGAATCAACTTTCTTTTCTAATTTTTTTTAAGTTAGGCTGGTCTTTTTTATGAATACTATGTTGGATCTTTTTCCTTACCAACCCTGTCACAATCAGACGATTCGATAAAATCGTTAACGCCGACTGCAGAACCTCAAACATCGAAAAATGAAATTATACAAGGAGGAGAATTTTGCATTAATCTGACAACAGTACTTGAATGTTTACATGTGCTTGGTACATCGAATCTTGATAAAACAAGCCTTAGCCTATCTTATGATCGATCTGATGCCATTTTTAAAATAGAGCTTTTTGAGGATGAAAATTCTATGATGCAACATAATGGTGGTTCATCCCTGCTCTCAACATGTGCAATCCCAGGAATGGCGGTTCCAGATGAAGATGATGGTTCAGACAATGAAGCCCCTTACGGATCTTCTTCTCTTGCAATTGCTTTTCGTAATAGTCCAGTGTTAGCTAGAGCGATAGTTTCATCTTCGTATCTTAAACCCGCAATTCATGAATTGATTGATCTTCCGGGTGCTTCTTGTTGTACCATTGGCTTATCGCCTGAAGGGATAGAAATGGGAGCAGTAGGTATAAATGGTGAATGTTTGGTGTCACTCCCCTCGACAAGAGCAGCACACTTGATGGGACATAATTCAAGAGATGAGACTCCAGCATTTATATCACTTGAATGTAACCCTCCTAAACTTCATGCAAGGAGCTACCCGCTTCACTCGTTTGTACAAGGTATGCGTGGTTTGGAAGTTGCCAACGAAACTTGTATTTCTATGAATGAATTAGGGATGATTGCAATTCAGCATCAAGTTTTAGATAAAGTAGGAAAAGGAGAACCTAATTTCGTTGATTTCATCATGGGATCTATTCAAGAAGACGACGAGGATACGGAAGGAGAATCTAGCTCAGACGTTGAGATGGAAGCAGAGATAGGTGAATATAAAGACATTCAATACAGAGACCCTCACTCACACTCAAATGACAACCGTAGATCACAAATTACGCAAGAAAATTCTAATAATCAAGAAGCGTTCAGTGTCAATCTACGCAATGATAAAGGTGATCATGATGAAGACTCAGACAGCTCAAAATCCTTATCCGAACAGCAAACTAAATCTCCAAGAACTGCTTCGGGTAGGAAAAGAAGAATAATGGAAAGTCAAGAATCTAAACAATTGGGAGTCAATGAAGAATATCCACTAAGTTTACCCAATCGTAGAAGAAGAAATCGTCAAAAAATTCAAGAATATGTTAATGTCAATATAGATGATGAACACAATGATACTCTTTCCAATAATATTGGAGGGAAAAAGACAGGATTATCAGAGTTCAGAAAAGAGGAAACAACACGAGGAGATGATTCTTCTACGGACACAAAGAAAAATGGAAAGAGTCAAAATCTTCTTGTAGATCATGAGTCAAAAAGACAGATACCTACTAAAGGAAAACGATCCAGAAGTCAAGATCCATCGTATCAGGATAATGAGGATATAAACGAAAAGAAAGATTCTGTAAAAAGCCGAAGCGAGGAAATAACAAGTTCGCCGGAGTTACTATACGGAGATACAAGCTTGAATGGTAGCAGCGCAATTGGTAGAAGTCTTCTATTTTCATCAGGCTCTCGTAAAAAGATGTATAATTATTCAGACGATGATACTGATGATGATGACGAATTCTAATTATATTAAAAATCTTTCAAAAGATTTTTTTTAAGTTAGGAAATTGTTTATGAAACTGTTGACTTTCGTGGTTTAGCATTATCTGCTGTATCAAATTATACTGCCATTTTCATTTTTATAGTTTTGTGAGGTTTGTAACCAATGACCTCAAAGTCTGCGAAATTAAAACCATCTATATCCTTCTTGTCATTGCTGATCTTTAATTTAGGAAATGCTCTAGGCGGCCTCGTCAATTGCTCTTTCAGAGCATCAACATGATTTAAGTATACATGAGCATCACCTATGGTATGGATAAAATCACCTGGTTTCATATCACATACATGCGCTACCATATGAGTAAGCAAAGCATAACTCGCGATGTTGAATGGTACCCCCAATCCCATATCAGCACTTCTTTGATACATTTGGCAGCTCAATTCATTTTTATTCGTGTCGACCTTGGAACAAACGAAAACAAAGCAATTCTATAGATATCAGTTAAAAGTTGATATAAATATCGAAGAGCAAAAAAATTAATACTCACGAAAAATTGACAAAACATATGGCAAGGGGGTAGCGCCATCAAGCTCAAATCAGCTGGATTCCATGCGGACATAATAATTCGACGGTCCTCTGGATTATTTTTTATTTTGTGAATACATTCTGCGAGTTGATCAACACCTGGAAAAATTATTAGAAAGTAAATAATGGTGCGAAATAAGTATATTTAGGTGATAAATCTACATCCATAGCAATAGTAACGATCATAAAGATCAACATCTACTTACCTTTTCCACTGTAATCAGTATGCATGTCAACGTACTCAGCACCAAAATGACGCCACTGAAATCCATAAACTGGACCCAAATCACCTACTTCTCTATGAGACAAACCACGTTGATCAAGAAATTCTCGACTGCCGTTACCATCCCAGATATGGATATCTTTCTCTGCTAGCGCATTGGCATCTGTGTCTCCCTGACATACGAGAAAATGATATATCATCAGAAATTTGCAGAAACCAAAAAATGGATAAAGGAGCATAAACTTACTGATATGAACCATAGAAGTTCTTCTGCAACTCCACGCCAAAATGTCCTTTTTGTGGTTATTAAAGGAAGTGTGTTATCTCGTAAGGAATAACGCATTTGTACGCCAAATTTAGATAAAGTTCCTGTTCCGGTCCTATCACCTCTCTTCGTCTATAATGATATACATGATAAAAATATAAGACAGTGATTTAAAATAGGCACTTAATTGAAATAAACTCAGGAAAACATACTCACACCATTCTCGATGATATCACGACATAAATCAAGATATTGCATTTCCTCTGGATTGATATGAGCTCCTTCAGGAATTGATGCAGGTTCGTTTTCTTTCTTTTCCTCTGCTTGTACTGATCCATAAATCTTTGACTTTTTCTTAAAATCCAAGAATCTATATTTTATTCCAGTCTTTTCACTGACTTCCCAATCGTTCCCATTTGTTTTTTCATCATTTACATTATTGTCAAGACCTTGAAATGACTCCTTCTTCCAATCACCATCATTTACTTCAGGAAAAAAAGCATCTAATTTGTCTTCTGTTTCTACTGGATAGTCTTTTACTTCAGTGTAGAAAATGCGATCTAAGATATTTTGATCAATAGCTTCTTTATATACTTGTCCTCCACCGATTATAAAAATGTCTCCAATGTTGGGTAGTTCACCAAGTTGCTGAATTGCATCATTGAGAGAGGAGGCAACAAATGTCATGTCGTCTTTTCCCTCGGGAAGATCAATTGTGGAAGGATCATTACGTGTTAGAACAACATTTGCACGTGATGGTAGAGGACGAAATTTGGGTGGGATGCTTTCCCATGTTTTACGACCCATAATAACCGCATTAGTAAGACCTGGAGTTGGAGGCGTGGATGTGATCTTTTTGAAATGTGCCATATCCTCTGGAAGCCTCCATGGCTGTTTAGAATACATATATTTCAAAAAGTAAAGCAGTCCATTGTATGTTTTACAATGGTTTTCGTTAAGGAAAATTAATGAAGAAAAAGATGGACAAAGAGTACATTGAAAATCAGCACGTACCAATTGTCCAGCAATTCCAATACCGCGAGAAGTGGCGGTGGCTGCCACAACCGCCGCAATATCTTTCATGGCTATTGGAAGCTTCACTTTTACGATCAGAAAAGAAAACGCCCGCTTTTGCTTGTTTTAGAACGGGTCACTTCTTGTGCTGAAAGTACTCGCAATATTTCTTGAATTGTGGCTGTGGGGTGAATAGGCATATATCCGACGGACAAATCTACGAAGAAATATTACCAGGACAAGATAAATTTATTCATTATCCCGCCCATTTTCTTTATTTTCTTAATTCACATAGGGAATCATGAACACCGATCAATCAAGAAAAAATTGTGTAGGAACATAGTATAGTCGTACTTAATGCTAAGGTGAGAAGGTTAAGGTTTGCTTGCTCAATGCAGCAGAATATATTTATTTGCAACAATATGAATATAGCGCGCAACAATTTTACATTAGAGTGGTTTCGGAATAGTGAATTTTCATAAATTACCCATTCATAAATTTCGATGACATTTTCGTGTGAAAAATGTTGTTCACAAGGAGTTGAAATATTCAGGTCAAATAGGAATTTATTTGAAAGAGTCGAAGATTGCTAAAATAGTTGCTAGCAACAATCATGATTCAATGAATCTTGTTTTTTGAATCGCCACCGCAATAATTGGAAACTATTAGTGGAAATACTAGGCCCGAAATTATCATAAAGAAAGACATGGTCAAAGCCTCATTTGTATCAAAGCGAAAAAAACATGAATAGCCATAATTATTACGATTTTGCAGGCGATTCCCCTTTCTCAATATCGAAGTTTTTCTCATTTTTACAAAACTCGTCCAACAAAAGGTTCACAGTGTATATCAAAACGAACCATAAAATTTTAGCGATGCTTTGATCTGCTACCCAATTCACAGTTTTTTCATTACAATATCGATCGAATCATTCAAAAAAATTAATAATCTGTGCAACATTTGTGAGCAATTTAGAAAGAAGCAAAATAGCAAGCGCCTTTTCAAGACATCATTCGGAGTTCGAATCCTGCACACGACAACAATTTTAGAATACTTATGTGCCATGTAGTTCACGTACTTTCCTAATTAATTTGTAAAATTGAGATTACATCCACATTGAGGTTCCGTATGTTGATTTGTAGTCATATGATTCTCACAAGATTTTACGGAAAGATACGGTACTATGCAGTAACATATACATCATATCTTCAAATATGTTCCGAAAACATTTCTATTTAGTTGGAATTTGGGTAACTTTGGTACAACTTTTGCGTGGACTTGGGTAATAATAATTACCCATTTTCCTTTGTAAAATATAGTTTTCTCGTAGCTTACATCGTAATCTAATACTGTTTTTTTTTATTAAAATATAGTTTCGGAATTTGGGTTACAAAAGTTACCCAAAATTCTCTCAGTACGTATCAGCAGTAAAAAGATTCGAATCCGCAATCAATGTCTATAGCTCGGCTACTCTCTACTGAGCCATTCTAGGTAGAAAATATAGAGCTAGGTTGATCAAAATCAAGCACCTAGGAAATATTATTTTTCACAAGAACACATAACATCATTCAAACAGAATCAACCAATTTACAACACATAATGGTTATCTGATTGAAAAGAAGTCTTTTCAAATTGTCTTTTAATTGCCAGAAGAGCTATAATTGAAAAATTTAACAATCAATTCAATCTTTTATTGATGACATCTTGCAAAAAATGCGCACTTCACATGCAAAATGCAATTAATTTCAAGAATGTATTCCTTTGACATCCACACATGAAAATCGTATTCTACTTTTGCCCGCTGCATTTTTTGTGTCTTTTTAAGTGTGTTGATATTGTTTCTCAAGAGAAAGAAA
>Ga0209092_10003003_pt1 | contig 15043 bp, 16 predicted proteins | sample FraStrMetagenome_FD_187446 | JGI IMG/M metagenome (GOLD analysis project Ga0209092, IMG submission 187446) | Marine eukaryotic phytoplankton communities from Arctic Ocean - Fram Strait ARC3M Metagenome (SPAdes) (version 2) | ecosystem: Environmental > Aquatic > Marine > Oceanic | place: Fram...
GAAAGAGCCATCGAAAATGCGTGATCTTAATAAAAATGTTCTGCAAGAAATTCAACGAGCAATCAAAACACTCCAGAAAAAATATCCACCTCCAACTCGTCGCAGCAATAGACCTAAACGCCCATGATTCACTTTTGTTGATAAGTTTGTTACCAACTCGGCGAACATCTCGAGATGTTCGCCGAGTTGGTAACAAACTTATCAACAGTTTTAAGTTGTTTGCCAAAAAATGATGCTGGAATATTTTTTGAATTCACGTTCCAAATCGGAAAAAGCTATTTTTTTTTAAAACCTGTATGCTTTTATTTTGTTAACTTCTATGTTAATAACGATAATATGTGATCATGAACTTGAACCCATATTCCTATTCCTATTCGAGTTTATAATATTAATTGACTACCGCATTCGTTCGAATGAGCTCTTGTCTTCCGTGAGCACCTCTACTCTCCTAACGAAAAGCGTGGTTCGAAATGGAATACACCGTAGATTTTGAAAGGCGTTTGTACAACCCAGAAGGAAAATAACGACCAGAATTTTGGCAATTTATAAAACTTGTGGCTCCAACGAACGAGAGAAAGAAATGGAAGAGCAAAGAAGCGGAGAACGCATATTGTTTAAAGTGTAAGCAAATCTTCAGGTATACCACGGGTACTTCAAAACAAGTGGAAAGACATATAAAAAAGTATCATCCTGAAGATTTGGACACTGCAGTCAAATCTAAAAAGCGAAAGCTTCACCAGCAAAGCATACATAAAGCATTCAACAATATAAAGCCAGGAGTCAAGAAAATGAAGCCAGTTAATGAACCAGCAGCTCAAAAAGGACATCATATTCTATTGAAATGGATTGTCAACTCATACAGACCTTTGTCTATTGTCGAAGACCCAGGGTTTCTTGAATATATCGCTTTTCTGAATGCATCAGAAAAGAAATACACGATTCCTTCTTGCAGTACAATCGCAAAAATGCTACGCGCCAAATATGAGGATACTGTGATTGCAATCAAGGCTATGGTTGCGAAGGAATGTGAACATTTTTCATTGACAAGTGGTGTATGGTCATCGAGAACAGGTGAAGCATATATATCATTGATGGTACATTATTTGACCGAGGATTTTGATATGAAAGTTGTGACATTGAGATGCACACCTTTTAGCAATGTTCGTTATTCAGGAATTGAAATTGCTCACATTATTAGAAATTCGTTGGAGGATGCCAATCTGTGTTTAAATGATATGGTTGTGTACGTCACTGATAATGCACCTGATGCGGTAAATTCAGCTACGGAATTGTCTGTAAAATCACCAAGGCTGTGTTGCCCATACTCTCAACTTGATTGTCCAAAAGTTTATACGATCGAAAAATAATCAACCGAGTCTTGATGGTACAGCAGAGCAGTTGGGTAAAGCTGTAAATGCCATTGCAACAGTACGAGAGTATGCCAAATACTTTGCTAATAGCACTATTGGGTCACAATGGCTAAAGGAACGTATACAAAGAGTGAATCAACCTCCCAAGAAGGTCCCGTTGGATGTTGTCACTCGATGGGATTCAACACTACGCATGTTGAAGGTAGCCGTGGACCTTCGTGATCATTTGGATGCATTTTGCAAGTATATAAATACAGAACAAGGTCGATTTAAATTCGAGAATTGTTCCAAAGTTGTACCAATTTCACATGAGCAGTGGTTTTTAATAGAAAATGTGCGCAATATTTTGGGTCTTTTTGATGATGCAACAAAAGTTCTGTCAGGTGAAAAATATCCAACTTTGTCTTTAACGCTACCGGTATTGAGGGCGATCAAAAATTGTTTAGTCGAATATACGGTTGCTCATGGTGTTTCTCATGCTCATTGGTATAATGATGCAAAAACAACAGTGGAAATATTTAGAGATGAAATTTTTACAGAGTTCACTAACCGCTTTCGTGGGATACCATCGTTCCTGCTCTGGACCATACTATTGGATCCAAGGCTCACAGATATGAATGGTTTTTCAAAAGATGAATGCTCAATAGCTAAGGAATGGCTACTTGAGGAAATGAAAAAGGTACCCGAAAAAGTACGACAACTACGTGTGGTGGAAGGGACTGATAATGCTCTTGATTATGAGAATTCTTTACTGCATAAAAATCTCATTTTTGATGATATCTTTGCAGCACCAGGAGGAAGCAATGACAATTCTAAAGAAGATCCAACAACTGCTCAACAATCTGATGAAACTGAACTAGAAAGTTATTTGGCGTTATGTCGAAAATCGAAAGCACGTGATCCGTTTCTTTGGTGGAAGATTCATTGCAAGGATTTTCCTATATTGGCATGGCTTAGTTGAAAGTGGCTGTCTGCTATTTCAACCAACGTGTCATCTGAACAGCTATTCTCTGAAATAGGAGCAACAGTAACTGCAAGAAGGAAAAACCTAAGCGATGATCACGTGGAAATGTTAACATTCATTCATGATAATATGAACGTCTTGAGATACTTCGAATATTGAATAAAGGTAACCTGTGTACGTGCAAAGGTGTCAATAGCCACAACTCCAATCTTAATTAATGATAGAATTTGCTGATTTAATGAGTAAGTGGTGCTGTACCTAGATATAAGCTGATAATAGAGTTCGGCTGTCGTCAGACTCTCGTAAATTATCGTTCATGTTGTGACTAATGTTCAATCACTTTTTATGTTGGATATCTTCCTCGCGATAATAGTAGTAATAATTGGTGTTGTTGCCTGTCGATAGAGCAGCTTTGTGTGTGATCTCTAGTAGATAATTAGCATTTCATCAATCTCAAATACAACTCTTCTTTAACCTTCGTCCGTACTCCTGGTCCAACAACGAAAACAACAAGACGTTTGCCAATCCTCTATGAAGAACTCCCCTAGCTCTTATACTGTTCCTTTCATCTTTCCCATCATGCATTACTCTCGTCGTCCCGCGTAGCATTCTACCTTCATCTCACGGTCGCCATGTTCCTCGTCCTGTTCCAGGTGATTGTTATCAACAAAATTGTGTCGTGTATGTTCCGTATCGAGCAAAATCACATTGCTTGGTAGTTTTATGGCATAGATACGATATGTTGTGTCGTCATCAAAGAATGCTAGGTACACGTAGGGAGAAACGAATATCTTCCCGTTCTTTACTTAATCATTTTTTCCATCTGTATACCGGTACTTATTTTGTTAACGTCTACTCTTGTAACGTTGGTGCTCGATATTTTGAGCTCCGACGCAAATACTAATGACACTTGTACCTTGCTTCCCAGTATCTGCATACTATATATACATAAACAAATGTATTAATATCAACTTAATACAACTTTGCGCAACATAGGTAAACCTTTGAATGTAACAATATCAATGGTATGAACGATAATCAACACAGTGCACAAAACTTTGATATGTATTGGAATCGTGCTCTCTGTTTGGAGTGCTTAAATTAGTACGAATTGTCGGTGTCATTTTTCAATCCATTTTCGAATTGTTTCAACTCCTGCGAGTGGGAAAGAGTTTATGGCAAAGTCACCTCACCAGCAGTATCTACGAGAGAGAGTACAATTACTTCGTGTAGTATAAACCTTTATTCACGATGGCGATCGCTGCCTACCTATGTAATTCTATATTAATTAATATGAAATATTTAGCGTGTTTATGACGCTACTTCCACGAATACAAAAATAAGAAGATACAGCTTAGAAAATGAAATAAGTTTGGAGATTCTGACAAATGTCGACGTTTAGGGCAGTGCAAAAGCATCAAGTCCGTCGTAGTTCGCGAAAGTGTCAAATTGCCTTTTCACAACTTCCTCGAAAATGACCGCCTTAAAGGGAAAGCGCTCTTTGTTCTCATGAAATCCTTGCTTTCCGCTTTTGTTATAAAAAACTTGTGTGTATATATATCTTAGCATCCAATTGAATGTTAGCCGAGGACTGATCTTGATCGATCTTATGAAGCTCTCTCGATCAAATGTCCTGATTGCAAACATAACATTCTTGCCAGAGTTGGTTGCGACAGCATGATAGTAGAGAGGTGGGAAATATAGCAAATTACCAGGATACATAGTTGCTATTTTTGTTGGGATTTTCAAAATGGACTCGGGGTTGCCAGACATTACTGTCCCTGAGGAGAAGCGACAGGGTGTATCTTGTGCCTGCTCAAATCAGAAGACTTCCAGAAAAGCCACGATTTTGTACCATAGCACTGCAGACTCAAAGTCTGTGCCGCAGGAGCTGCATGGATTCCAGTCGACACAATAGGCTTCTTAAAAAACGAAATGAACGAATGGTCGAAGGCAAATTGATCATCAGCTTTTGCTTTCAACAAGTCTTTGAAATCAATATCTGAAAAAAATTGCAAGAAGGAAGCAAACTCATTAGGATCCTTTCTCTTGATTACTTCTGCCAATGTACGATCAACGAAATCTCCCTTCGTAACACCAGGACGGTAAGCATTCCCAGGTTTATCGAGATATCCGATGTGAGTATAAGTATCAACCTGATCTTTGCTTCTTGGGAATACAACATTATCGAATGTAGACTTGCAGTCCGTGAAATTACGGAAAATAATCACTTCACTTCCTAAATATTCACTCGTGCCAGCATAATCATGAACACCGTACACATCCGTAACAGGCGTGATGTCGTTCGGGACATCGGAAGGCATTACAGGCTCGAAACTAAGGTAGTAACGAAGGTACAAACGAAAAATTCCAGGCCACACGCACATAATCACATCACAGAACAAAATGTAAACGAAGAAAACCAACGCCGCCTTTTTCACTACTTTCGGTACCGTTTCAACAGCATCCAAAGAAAGTTTCTGGACATCGCCAGCCTGAATTTCTTCTTTCATTGCCATTCTTGAACTTGCTTCAGTATAATTCTTAATTGTGTTCTCTTTAGTTGTTACTTCGAAGAGTAGTTGTCAGGCTATGTATTTGGATTTGGATTTGGATTTCCTTTTCCCAATCCGAAATTTTAGAGGATAGGACCCTGTGAGGAACCGTTCTGTGAGTCTGTGAGGAAATTTGAGGAAAATGCATGGATATAACCATAATACATGTATTCTTTTATGTCGCGTAATAGTTAGGGAATACATGCGCGTGCAATGCATGATGCATGCATTTCCTCAAAGTTCCTCAAAGTTCCTCAAAGTTCCTCAAAGAACATTTCCTCATCCTGGATCTCGCGAAATACCGATACATGTACAAATATACGTACGTCTACGAACAAATATACGTACGTCTACGAACTTTGAACTTCGAAAATAGCCGGGTTTTTGGCGTGCATAAATTAGCTTTCGAAAATAGCCAGAATTTTATTTTCCTGAAGACACATTGTTAGAATATCATCCAAACCAAACTCTCTAGGAACAATTAATTCAAAGATCTAAGTACGATGTGATTTAATATTGATGCAGATAAAGTAATCAATTAGCTTACTCTATCCTTATTGGATTCAATCGAAATAATGATGCTGTTCATTGAAATAATGATGCTGTTCATCATTATTTCTCGTTCACCTCTTTTTACCTCTCACTACCTCTGCCCAGGTTAAATTTTTCGTTGGCACACGTGTGGCTTCGTCAGTTGACGCCTCACATTTTTCTTTATTTTCAACACGCTCCTCGTTCAATAACGAAGTAATGCCCATGATGAAGTTTCTGAATTTACCAAAGAGGTTACCTTGTAGAGGTTTGGTAAAAAATCTGCAATCATAAGATCTGTTCGACAATGCTCAATTTTGATATCTTCATGCTTAAGAACATCTTTAATGAAGAAATACAGTACGTCGGTATGTCTTGATTTTTTTCAGCATGATTTTCTGCCATTCTCCTCAAGTTTAATAGCATTTTCATTGTCCTGATAAAATATACTTGATCTAATATCATATCCCTGATATTTCATAAATCTCTTTACCCAAATCGTCCATGGTATGTAATTACTTGCACCAACTAATTCCTCTTCTGTGGAGCGTTTTGTATTCAATTTCTGTTTTGCAGATTTTGCGTCGAGGACTCCCGTTCTAAAACTCATAACCCCACCAGTGTGACTTTTAAAGTCATGGTGGACCGCATAGACCGCGTCCACCCAAGTCTTCATCATATGTAAATTATTCGCACCAATTATTCGGATCTACGTTACTAATCTTGGTATCATCGCCATACCAAGATAGTAAGTTGTTTTACGTTCACCTTAAGATTCGCAACACACGGATCATATGGATTTAGCTTAAAGCCAAGAACTTTTAGTGTGGTTACAAAAGTTTTTCATACCATATATATATTATATGGCTGATTTCACACATCCATATAAATGCCTTGATCAATTTTATAAATAATTTTCTACGACCGTTCTTTCCATATATGACATAATCTCCATACTTTGGATCGACCTTACACATAATGTCGACTTCCTCGTTGATTAACTTTATCATCACAAAGTCATCTATATTACCTTTTAAGAATGCACCAGCAACGTCAGCTGTGACAACGTCACGTTTTTCATAAGGATCAACCATTAGTGATAACATTAGACTTTCGAGACCCACTGTAGGGGATGTCGCTTCTTCCCGTGAGATGTAGGCTCGTTGCGGTCGTCCATCCGCACAGGCTCTCCCTTTAATTTGGCCTGTTCTTTTTTCTTTAATGAGGGTGATTAACCTTAACACTTTATCGCGCTCCTTGACAGGAATATCTTTTATTTTCATTGGTTGAAAAACATTGAGATCGTGTAATTGCTTATATTCCTTCAATATTGCTTGGATAGCGACTTCTCCATAAGTTGCTATTCCTTTTTTGGCTGTCATTTGGGTCATACATATGGCCGTAATTTTCTTGAACATATCACGAACATACAGTTTTCGTTCTTTCTTTGCTTTTGTTATTTGAGCGTACTGCTTCCCAATTTTATGTAAGGATTTGTAATTGACAGTATTCGAATCTAGATTCCGTAACTTGTATCTACCGCCCGCGTTGTTTTGAGTCGATTTTATGTCATTTCCTCTATTCTCAGTTTGGGTATCATAAGTAATTGTTGATGAAGGGTCTGTACCTGCATCTGTTATCAAACTAGACTCAGGGTCTGGTTTGATAACAGGTGGAGGAACAGATACTTCTTCACTGTCATCAACGTCTGTTAACTCAATAGTATTTTTGAATCCGAATTATGTGTTCCAAGTTGGTTGACTCGATCAAGAACACGTTGATCCATAGATAGTATGGTCCACTGATTTGAATGTAGTTTTTATCTGTTTTACACAGAAAGGAAGTACCATAAATGCTGTATATTTCCACTATGACCAATGGCAATGCCGCCAACAGTACGAGACTCCATATTAATTTTAGTACTGACGTATACCTGTGCGTAGTCGCCGAAATTCAGTTTGACAAGATCATTATATTTAGGAGGAGGCTTACCAGTGGCTAACGTAGTGGGAGATAAGGAGGTTGAGATACCATTCTTAGAGGGAAAAGATTCAAAGGGCGAACAGCATTATAGACGCAACCTTCCAGTAGTAGAGTCGACATGATGGAATAATAGTCTCTGCTGGTGCATATTACTGGGGTGGTGACAAGGGTCTTATCCGAGATTTTCATTGGAACGGGAGTGACTGAATTTAGAGAGGCGACGACCTCACTTGAAATGGTAGTAATGAGTATCTTTCTAGAAATTCAATTTCGTCTAATAGAAATTTTTTTGTAGTCGGAGTTTATCAAGACTACACCCGTAGTGGGTGACAAGGCAACGTAAAGTAAATTAAATGGGACGGAAGTAATTATGTGGAATTGGGCGACACCATACACAGTGAGCGTACGAAATCTATGGGGCGAACTGTATCATCCAATGGAGTGGCTATTGGAGCGTATTGCTTCGATAGTAGACGGGGTAAAGCCTACATCTATGACGTTGACTTACCGACGAGTTATCCATCTCCATCACCATCAATTCAAAAGGTGAGTAAGGAATTCGTGAGATTTCTTGTGTCTTTATATCAGAATTGGATAAACTCCGTCCATATGTGCAGATTGGTGGGGACTTAAAATTGAAAATTATTTTCGGGCTAGATCCCGATAATCAAGTGCAAGTCAATTTTGACGGAAGCGCTGCCAAAAACAAAATAATTTTTTATTCAGAGATATCGAAGGGAAAGAGTACCCCTACCACATTCAAACAGCGAGTTATGAGCGGGGTAGAATCTGAGTTTGATCAAAGTAGGGGAGATCAAGAAGACGTCAAAGTTACATCTGTGATAACTTATGGTCAAATAGATGGTGTCATGAACTTCGTTGACGCAAAACTTGACATAAGTACCGCAACAATCACAAACAATTCTGATTTTTTATAGTATAATTGAAGATGACGACGGCAAAATAGCTATCATTTCATTTTGCTTTAGGAGAGATTTCGGATCCGTTGATTTTACGGGTAAAGACGGCCAAGCAATCAATGGATCCGTCACATATTGATGTAAAGGTCAAAATAACTTTAGATTTGGAAAAATATTTTAGCACTGCTTCAGTTGATGTCGAAGAGCATGATGCAATAGTTACTGATGAATCTGGAGAGATTGTTACCACTATCTTTGCATGTGCTTGTGATGAAATTTCTTTTACTTGTGACAGTACTTTAGCCGAAACCAAATTATATTCTCAGAACGATTTGCTAAACGTATGCGTTTCAGACGCTACAGGGTATAGTGCAGGTTAATCACGGCTTTCAAGAGCGTAAAATCAAGAGAGGAGGAGCAAAACTATATATGGCCATTCCAATAGCGGTGTGATTACAGACTTTTGAAAAGTTTTATTTTCAAGCAATGGCCTACCTTCAGAAAATATCAAGTCTTTCATTGCCATTACTTGTAAAATAAAATACCGCATTTCTTTGCAACAGTATTGATTCCATTCACATTGTCTTTGCTGTATTCACCAAAAGTATATATTCCCCTCGATTTACTTTTGCAATGAACTTTGGACTTTTTCACACTCTCGGGAGTAAAAGTGAAGTTAATATTTGTGCAAGAAAAATTCGAAAATCTTGTTTCGGAGTATACACGTTTACCATATTTGCACACCTTAATGCGCTTCACCAGATGATTTTGTGCAATAATATAAAGCTGAGGTTTAAGCTTGGGTAGGAACACGTTATTATAAAAGTCAATTATATTGATCGAATCGCCTTCTTCAACATGAACTTTGTGAATCACACTCTCACAGTTTTCTCCAAAATTCATTCCCTTGTATACTTCAATAATGCTAAAAAATGTGACTGGCGGTGATATTGCCATAGCCTTACATGACGCATACACCGCACACATTACGATTTGATCAACATGTCGATCAACGAATAGATCAATGAACTCAGAAAAGCACACCTGGAACAAATCATATACAACCCATGATATTTCGTCAATAAAAAGTTGTTTACACAACTTGTCTAATTTTTTTCCAACGAAAAACAAAAACTTCCTCAAGGTAAACTCAACGAGAAATGAAGATGGTGGTAATATTTCTTGGTTCGCTTTGGCTGAAGATGTCGCTTTGGATGCAGCTTTCTCGCCAGCTCGCCCTTTCTTCAAAGTACCTTCCAAATTTTCCTTTCTTACAAGGTTGATAAAATTTCCCCTTCTATTCCAGAGCAACGAGTTCATTACCAAGCTTTCACCCTTGACCAAATACTCTTCTGCGAAGAAAGGCAACTTGTTCGACATGACTGTCACAAACGATTCGGAAACCATCATAAACTTATCCGTACTAACTTCTAAAGACTTCAAAATATAAGAAAAGGTAATTGAAGTACAGGAGTGCGCTTTCAAAATAAGTGCAACAGAAATAGCATAAAGAGCCTTGTGAAAATCTTCGTCGGCTAGCATTGTAAAGTTTTCCGATGTACCTAATCGCATTGACTCGTGACGAAAAATACTTTCCAGTGAAATATTGAAAAGTCCTACAGCTTCACAAATGACTCGACTGCGTGTAGGTCTCGAATTATCCGGTAAAATGAATTTTCCAGACACGTTAAAGAACATAATGTTTGTAGAACGGCCCGTGGTAGCACTTCTCGCGGGCTGGGGAAACGTATCTAATGGTAGACCATGTCCATCCTTCTCTTCAGCGAACATCATCCATGCGAAGGTGGTCATTTTGTTCATGACCAATTGTAGCTTGATTGGTAATAAACGAATTGCAATTTCAAATGCGTGGCTTGGATCAATATAAATTTGGGAGACTTCTTGATCAGACTTGAGAGAATCAGGCAACAGCTCGAATAACCAACCTGAAATGTCTGAAGCAAGATTCGGTGTCTTAGATGTAACTTCCGTAGTCGAATGCTTACCTAACTCTGCAACGTCCACTAAGTTATAAATTGCTTCTCGACGGAATTTCTTCCAAAGAAAAAAATGATTCTCGCTACCTACCCCAGGAGAAAAAACTGGAAAGAACAAGAGATTTTTTGGATCAATCCGGGCCCCAATCAGATTATCTTCGCAGATACGGAATGGGTCCATCAATAATTTCGTCACATGTTTGCTCACCGAACGCTTATCATTCCCAGCAAGGGACGGCAAACTGGACATCAATAATTTGCGATGTGCTTCAAAGTAGGATTGACGTAAATCTTTGAAATTCATCCGGTTGCGTGTTAATTTATATCCTGTAGGATTTCGATAGGCCACTCGTCCAAAAAGAAATTCAGAACGCGGACCGTCTTTTTCATTTAATGCCGGAAGAATGTCGTCATGTAACGTGTAAAGCACCTCCTTCATGGCACTTCGTAAGGTATCTATCGATGAAATATTAAAAATGTTACAGATTTCCTTTAAAATGGACTCAGCGTCACTTCGATATGAAAAATCAAACAACATCGATCGTAACAGATGATCGGAAACAGCCTGTCTATTTTCAGACCTTTCGTTTTTCAAATCGAACGTTGTGCTCATCAACGCTAGGCAGGCTGCTGCAATTGTCGTACGATCGTCCATAAAGGCATAGCTTTGTGTGTCAGCTATAATTCTTAAAGGATAAGCGACCCAGACATAAGATGTAAGCACCCACAAAAATACCCACGAGGAAGAGTCGGTCGATTCTACCTTGTCCGCATAATCGCTTTTAATCGTTCTTAAAATTTGGTTCAATTTTCCCACATCCGCAATAGATTCTTTGCAGGAATCCAAAATCTGAATAGACCTCACTTGATCGGGATTCAATACACCGCGGCACGCTTCGATGATTTGCAAAACGGTTACTGTTCTAGCTACTTTCGTTGTCTGGAAGTGCGCGCTTAGATGACTTGCGAAAAACACTGGGAAATCCGAAGTGAAATCGGCAATTCGTTCGATTTTACACAACAACGGAGCTGCGTATGCTGCCGTCTCATTATCAGTGTTAAAGCAAGGAAATAGTTTGAGTGATTCATCATATGGAGCGTCCAGTGCCGTACAAGCAGCACGCAACCTGTCCTTATCCTCTTGCTCTGCCATATTACGAGTACATTTCTTTGGCGACAAATTTGTTTTGACTTTTTGACTTATTTTTACGGCGGGAATTTCGAAACAATTTATTGAGCGAACTTTGTCATTTGATCTTTATGTAAAATGATCGAACGTTCGCTTCTCAATTTTTGCCACGCAGTAGTGATTGTGGTAAATTGGTGAAATTGAGAAATATCTTTTTTTTTTCGTGTGCAGCTGGAGGATTTCGAGTGACAACACATCGCGAGTATACAAGATTCGCGATATAAACATTGTTGTTATAAATTCCAATCGGATTGGGATTGCGGTGTTCATTGAACGAGATTGTATTCAGGCAGGCCTATTTGTTAATTATTTGTGTTTTGTGGTAGCCTTTCACGATGGATGAAACAACCGCTTTACTTGTAAGTACAGTAGGTGGTGGTATTTATACTCTTTAAGTCGTTTTTATGTAGTAATAATTATTATAATTCATCCTTCACTCTCATTTCTCATTCACTCTCTCTCTCTCTCTTTAGAGCGGAGGTGAAGGTTCGTATACAGCTCCACTCAAAGGTAGTGATGAGGAGAAAAAGCAGAATAAAAAACGTTTTGCCTCAACCGGTGCGCTCGGTGTCATGGGTGATTTTCGTGACAAACCCAATCATCCAGGAGTGAAAAAAGCTGCATCCATTCATGGACATGCAGAGTTGGGATATTTAACTCCCAGTGCGCTCGGTCGTAAGGAATTATTCGAAATGGTTCCTATGCAAGCCGTGTTTGGTTTGCAGAAGAAGGAACGAAGTTTGAGTATTGCGTTTGCGAGTTATGCTGCCGATTTGGATATGTTGGGTCATGAGGAAGAATATAAGGATCTCTCGACGGAAGAGAAGAATAAGCGTAGGAGCAGGGCAAGTTTAGCCGTTATGAATGATTTCGAAGTAGATCGTTCAGTTGTAACGACCCCATTGATTTTCGCTGTTATGGTTGCATCGATGGTTCAGGTGAGAATACTCGTATACAAACGAAACAAATAGTTTGTTTAGAAAGTCGTTGGCGTGATATTGATATTAAATGTGATGTTTCGTGTTAAGTTTCTTGTAGGCTACAATACTGGAGTTATGAATGCTCCCGAAAGTGTAGTCTTTCCCGATCATTCCAGGGTGTCTTGGTCCTTGGCAGTTTCAGCGTTTGCGATTGGAGGTCCCTTTGGGTCAAAAGTTGCCGGTTCGCTTGCAGATACTCGTGGTAGAAGAGGTGCTTTGCTTGTCAATATGTGGACATTCCTTCTTGGTGGTCTTGTTCAGACCTTTGCAATGGACATGTTTTCAATCATCGTTTCTCGTTTGATTATTGGATTCGCCTCAGGATTTTCAAGCGTTTTGGTTCCAATTTATCTTGGAGAGTTGTCACCCCCAACCCTCAGGGGTATGTTAGGAACACTAACGCAATTTGCGTTGGTCATTGGGATACTCATTGCTGATCTTGCTGCTTTTCCTCTAGCTACTGAATCACGCTGGAGGTATCTTTTCGCGATTACCCCATTAACTGCCATTTTACAGATTTTGTGTGCTCCAATCCTACTCGAATCACCACGTTGGCTTCTTAGTCGCGATCCCAACTCTAGGAAAGCTCGCATTATCATCAAAAGGTTACGTGGTCTTCACTATGATTATGAATGTGACTTGGAAGCAGAAAACTACATATCGGCATCAAAAGCACAATCAGTTGATATTAACGATAGTGGAGAAAGCCCCACTGCAAAAATGTTTGCTGATAAGAAAATTCGTCTTCTTGTAGTCAGTGCCATATTTTTACAAATGGGACAACAACTTTGCGGTATTAATGCTGTTTTCTACTATTCAACTTCGGTAAGTCTTTCTGGCAATAATTTATGTTTGTGTCCATAGAAATAAGATATTCATTGATTTTTATTTACTTTCATTTTCTATAGTTTTTCGAGGGTATTATTGATAATCCTTTGCTTGGAACAACTTTCGTTGGCTTTGTCAACGTTTTAGCTACATATGCCGCTTTGCTTTTAATGGATGACTGTGGCAGAAGGACTCTAATTTTATACTCATCTGGGGGCATGCTTGTTAGCTGTGTAGTAATCGTCCTTTCACTTATAGGCTATTTCCAAAATATTGTTGCACTATTTGCTGTTATTGCGTACGTGTCGTTCTTTGAAATTGGTTTAGGGCCCATTCCGTGGTAAGTTTCCATAAAGATCTTTTCAATTTGCTATTATTTTGGCTAAATCGCTTTATTCAAGGCTTATTGTAGCAGAGATGTTTGATGCGAAATATGTTTCGACAGCGATGTCTGTTTCAAGCCAAATTAATTGGACTTGCAATTTCATTGTTGGAATTGGATTTCCCTACTTGAATTACTATCTTGGACCATACAGTTTTGTACCTTTTGCTTTTGTTTTATTGCTTGTGTTTGTGTATTCTCTCATATGGCTTCCCGAAACGCACGGAACTACACCAGAGGAGCTACAAGCTGCGTTAGTTCAAAATATGAGTCGTTCAGAGTCGGTTTCATCAGTATTTAACGTTGATGCGACAGAGGCATCAAAGCATGTTAATCCTATTGATGTACAATGGACTAGAGCCATGAATTCAATTCGAGCAGAAGAAGACAAGGCAATGCGAGATGGGACCTACGATTATGGATTTCAGGTGATTAGGAAAAGTGCCGTATGACTATCTTTTGGATACTCAGAATCTGAAACAATCAGTGTAGGAATGTACGGTGATAGCGAAGATAACTTGGCTGGTGATGAAGAAGAGGATAGTGAAGGGCGAGTAGATGCTGGACCTTTAGTTTTTTAAGTACTTGCTTGGCATGTTGCGAAAGGTTTTCGCCAAACTAAATGGAATAATTTAAAATAAGTTTGCAATAGAATCGTAGCTGCTTATTTTGCTATAGGTTTACGCAATCGACATAGTCATGCATTTACTATCAGCAAGACTTTCGATGCAAAATTTTTTTTTATCTAGTTTACTCTATCAACAGTATCGCTATTGTTGAACGAATTGAGATGCAATTGAGGAAGTTTTTTCAATATCTAGAATGGAATAAAATGAAACGAAATCCTTAAATTTTGTAGAGCATGTTAAACCCTGATAATTCTTTAGGTTAAAAACATTATTCTTATAGATATATATATATCTATAGAATATCTATTGTGATCTTCAAACATTGCTTGATCTCTAAAGTCTCTAACTAATTATCACTCTTCAGAAGTCCTAGCCCTTCACCTCCTTCCCAACGAAATCGATTCGAGACATATTGCTCACAGGGATCCTGGAACTTCTTATGCATCGATTCGTTGCTCTAACTAGAGCGACACTCATTCGAGCATTAATGAAACCCCTTACTGTTGGATAGGGCCTCTCCCATTTTTCTGCAAGCAACTTTGCAAGCCTCTTGAGATATGCTCTAGCTTCGAAACCGTACAATCAAAAAGAAGACTCAAGAATCTACATACAGCAATACCTCGTTATAAGACCAAGCCAGATTTTGGGCTTTTTCTGGTCTTATAAGAATGCAAAAAAGAAGTCAAAACCCCACAAAGAAGTACATATGTATACG
>Ga0209092_10003004_pt1 | contig 15037 bp, 15 predicted proteins | sample FraStrMetagenome_FD_187446 | JGI IMG/M metagenome (GOLD analysis project Ga0209092, IMG submission 187446) | Marine eukaryotic phytoplankton communities from Arctic Ocean - Fram Strait ARC3M Metagenome (SPAdes) (version 2) | ecosystem: Environmental > Aquatic > Marine > Oceanic | place: Fram...
TGTCTATAGTCCCGCGAGTTGCACGAGTTCTGCACGAGTTCTGCACAAGTTCTGCACGAGTTTTGTAGGACTTTCGTAGGACTTTCGTGGGAGAATGGAGTCAGTTGAGGAAGGCGTTTTGCAAGGAGTTTCGGCGAGATACGATAAGTAAGTAGGTCTTTTAATTTAGGTAAAAGCTGGGTTGCTCTCTTTTCTTAATTTCGTTTATTTTTTATAGGATGTTTTTTCGGTCTCCGTTATAGTTTTTAGATTACATAAAAATATAGATTTTAATATGATTCACGCTATTGATTCAAAATTACAAGCTGCAAAGTATGTAGGAGCAGGATTAGCAACTATCGGTTTAGCAGGAGCGGGAGCCGGGATCGGGATAGTGTTTGGAGCCTTAGTAATGGCTTTTGCACGTAACCCTTCGTTAAAACAACAATTATTTGGTTTTACGATTCTTGGTTTCGCTTTCACGGAGGCTATTGCACTATTTGCTTTAATGATGGCATTTTTAATTTTATTTGGATAATTTTTTAGTTATATACGTTTTTTCTTAGGACAGTTTGGTTTGTAAGTGTCGGTTGGTTCGAGGTCCTGGTCTAGGACCTAGGCCTGTGATTTAGAGAGAGTAGATTAATGGTAGATCGCCGGTCTCCAAAACCGTTAGTACAAGTTCGACTCTTGTCTCTCTTGTGCTTGTTGGGTTGGTCTAGATTGGTTCAGATTGGTTTAGATTGTCAGATATAGAATATTGTATGCAAGAAAAAGTTAAATCAGTTTATACAACGCCTAAGGGCTATTTTTATAAAATTACTTTGGATAATAAAAAGAAACGTATTAACAAAAAAGAGTTTCTTTCTTTAGAGGCTTGTTTTACGTCGGAGCGTGATTGTGGATTGTCTGGTGCTTCTGCGAAGTTCGAGAAAATAAGAGTAGTAGAATTGTTTGCAGGAGTCGGAGGTTTTCGTCTTGGACTTGAAAAAAGCGATTACGAAATTGTTTGGAGTAATCAATGGGAACCTTCAACAAAAATGCAACACGCTTCGAAAGTTTATGAAGCTCGTTTTGGAAAAGAAAATCACTCAAACGAAGATATAAACGAAGTTATAACAAGAAATGTTGAGGAAGTACCAGACCATGATTTATTAGTTGGTGGATTTCCTTGTCAAGATTATTCCGTAGCAGCTACGTTGCGTGATTCGAAAGGCCTAACAGGAAAAAAAGGGGCTCTTTGGTGGTCGATTCGTGAGATTTTAGAAAACAAGAAGAATAAACCAAAATACTTGTTTTTAGAGAATGTTGACAGACTTTTGAAATCACCGGCGAAACAAAGAGGACGGGACTTTGCTGTAATGTTGCAAAGTTTGAATAATTTAGGTTATGCGGTAGAATGGCGAGTAATAAATGCAGCGGAATACGGAATGCCACAGAGGCGGAGAAGAGTTTTTATAATTGGCTACCACAAGTCTACAGAGGTTTACAAACGACTTCAAAAGTCTGACGAAATAAATTGGCTAACGGAAGAAGGAACTATTGCAAATGCTTTTCCTGTTTTGAAAACAACTTCAATTCAAGAGGCTGAATTAAAAGGAGGTTTAGTAGAAATAGCTGCTAATTTTAATAAGAATGGAAAATTATCGCTTTTTCAAAACGCGGGTTTACTTATAAAAGGTAAAGTCTTTACAACAAAAACGAAGCCAAAGTATGATGGTGAGAATGTTGTTTTAGCAGATGTTTTGGAAAATGGAGAAGTAATTTCTGACTTTTTTATTGATGAAACCGATAAACCAAAATGGGAGTATTTAAAAGGAGCTAAAACCATTGAACGCAAATCAGCAAGTGGTTTTGTATACGAATATTCAGAAGGTGGAATGATTTATCCTGATTCTTTAAATAATGCTTCAAGAACCATAATAACAGGAGAGGGTGGAAAGTCGCCTTCACGATTTAAACACGTGATTGTTTCTGGTAAAGGTTTGCGAAGATTGACGCCGATTGAGTTAGAGCGACTAAATATGTTTCCAGATAATCATACCAAATTGGATGGAATTACAGACGTAAAACGTGCCTTTTTTATGGGAAATGCTTTAGTCGTTGGTGTGATTGAACGAATTGGAAAGGAACTTTATAAACAAATAAATGAATTTAAATAGGTATGACGAGAGCTCAGCAGACTCAATGATTAGATTTGCTAAAAAACCGTGTGTATCCCCTTTGGTTAAAAGTTGGATGTTGTTGGAATGTTCTGTGTAGTGGCTTTTGTAGGCGTTGGTATTTTTAGTACATTTTCGTAAACGGGTTGTATATAGAGCCTGCTAGTGTAATTGCCAAAAAATATTTGGGTTTTTATTGATATTTTTGGTGAGTTTTGTGTGCGTTTTCGGTCAAGCCATCGTGTCGCATAAAGTTTTAAGTAAATATAATTTAGTAAGGGGTTTTGAAACCTATCAGAATGTTTTAATTTTAATTGTTGAGTTTGATCCTGGCTCTGAGCGAACGCTTGAAGTATGCTTAATACATGCAAGTCTAGGATTTTTATATACAAAGGTTTTAGGCGGACGGGTGAGTATAAAGTACATATTGCCTTTTTTTAAAAATTAGATATTTGTACTTAGGTTTTAGATAAGAGTTGTTCTTGTCAACGATATCTAGCTGGATTGAAAGATTGATCAGCCACATTGGCACTGAGATAAGGGCCAAACTTCTTTGAAGGCAGCAGTAGGGAATACTGGACAATGAACGAAAGTTTGATCCGACAATACTTCGTGAGTGACTTGACGGTTTACCGTAAAGCTCTTATATGATGAGGATAATGACAGTAATCATAGAATAAGCACCGGCTAACCTCGTGCCAGCAGCCGCGGTAATACGGGGGGTGCAAGCGTTGCTCTAATGAACTCGGCGTAAAGGGAGCGTAGGTGGCTTTTAGTAACAGAAGGAGTTCCATTTTAATGCATTCTTGTTCTGTATAGAAAAGCTTGAGTTATTTAACATGGTTGTAGTACCTTTTTCGTAAAGATGAAATTTTGTGATTATCTAGGGAATACCAACGTTGAAAAAAGCAGCCTGGATATAACTGACGCTGAGGCTCGAAAGTATAGGAATCGAAGGGGATTAGATACCCCCGTAGTCTATACCGTAAACGATGCATATTTGTATGAATTAATTAGTACGTCATTAACGTTTTAATATGCCGCCTGAGGAGTACGATCGCAAGGTTGAAACTTAAAGGAATTGACGGGGCTGAACACAAGTGGTGGAGCATGTGGTTTAATTCGATGATCCGCGCATAACCTTACCAATATTTGAATATTTATTAAGAGTACTTTAACGTGCTTATTTATTTTTACAGGTGCTGCATGGCTGCCGTCAGCTCGTGTCTTGAGATGTCAAGTTAATTCTTGAAACGAGCGCAACCTTCGGTCTTTGTTAAGAATATCTTTTGGATTTAGACAAAGGCGATTTATGGCTTATCTTTTGAAGATGCCGGACCGAAATGGAGATCACGCCAAGTCCTCATGACCTCTATATATTGGGCTACTTTCATGTGCTACAAGGAAATCTACAAAAATAAAAATAAAAGATTTCTAAGTTTGGATTGTTTTCTGCAACTCGAAAACATAAAAGTGGAATCACTAGTAATCGTATATCAGCATGATACGGTGAATATGTGCCTTTGGCTTGTACATACCGCCCGTCACGCTTGGAGAGTTTGATTGATTTGAACGTGTGTTTCTCGATTTAGATATGCTATTTTTTCTGCTTCTGGAGTATACGTATGAGATTTTGGATGATCGAAGCGAAGTCGTAACAAGGTTACCGTAGAGGAATCTGTGGTTGGAATACTTCATGTTTTTTTTGAAGTTTTTGCGAACGTTTGTAAAAACGCTGTACCTACCCTTTTGTAAAATTTGTAGAGTTGTGAAAAAGCTTTATGTAGTGGTGTTTTTGAGTGTTAACGTTTTTGGTAGATTTGCGTAAATAGTTTGTATGTAGAGCTTGTAGCTGTAATTGCTAAAGGATATTCGTTTTTTTGTTGAACTTTTCTGAGTTTAAATTGATATGTTTTAGGAAAGCCGTTGAGGATAATTGAGTGTCTTTTTTTGGTTTTTTGTTTCAGTTGGTTTTTGAAGTGTTTTGTGTGATGTTTAAAGGAGTTTTGGTACATTTTTGTACAAAATCGACACGAATATGCTGTTTTGGTGTGTTTTGCAACATTAGAGAAAGGGAATTTTGCGTGTGGATGCCTTTCAGTGTTTAAGTGTTTTCCTAAAACAATTGATTTGTTTTAGGGTGTTTTATTAATGTCGTTGTCTTTTTTGTGTGATTGTGATTGTTTCATTGTCTGGTTTTTCAATTTTGAGTTTGAAAAAATTTTCGGTTGTTTTTTGTTGTGAATGTTTGTAAAGAGTTATTTTAGTCAAGGTACGGGTGTTGATTAGAAAAATTAGGGCAAAAAGCAAAAAAATTAGGATGATGAATATTAAATTTTTCATTCAGTTCCTGTAAAGTTGTAATATTTGATGTAAAAGTTTATAGGTGAAATGAGCTTGATGTCTTAGGCCTATGAGATGCTTAACATTTGTGATTTTCCACGTTTCGTTTTGTGTTTTTGCGATGTTTTTTTGGATTTTTTTCTTATAATTTTCCGGGATTTTCGGGGTAAAATGGGGTTACTTTTGTGTTTATGTTCTGTGTAGGTGTTTGTGTATGTGTGTTTTTAAAGTATAGACTCAATATGCACGGGTACCCCCCTGTTTTGGGTTTTGCTATTATCAAGAGGGCGTTTTAGCCTATATTTTTATGTCTAAAAGTATGGACTCATAATCAAAATTAGGGTTTTTAGGGGTCTTTTCTTGTATTTTTTAGGTTTTCCAAACCACTTTTTTTGAAAATTTTATGTAGTTTTGTTGCGTGGTGTGTAAGTTTTTTCGAAAAAAGCAAAAAATAAGGAAAAAAAAGTGTCGAAAAAAGGGCTCTCAGAGTGTCCGAATTTTTTCAGATTTCATTTTTGTTTTTGTATGTTATTTGTTTGGTGTCGTGTTGTTTGTGTGTACAATTTTTTTTTGGAGTGTGGACTACAAGAAAAGTATGAAAAACAGGGGGTCTAGAAATCCCAAGTGGGAACGTGTTCAAAAAACAAGGTCGTTTTTTTTAAAAAATAAGGGAGTGGCAGCGAATTTTAGGCGATTTTGCATGAAAAATCGCTTGTGTTTGTTTTGTGTGGTGTAGGTATTATTGTAAAAAAAAGCAAAAAATAAGAAAAAAAAAGTGTCAAAAGTGAGGTGTTTTGCTTACTACTTAATAAGGGCCCCATCAATCAACAACGTTGATTGATGGGGCCCCTTAGTATTTATATATTATTAAGTATGTGTTAGTTATGTATTGTTTAGTTGTTGTTTAGTTAACACGAGACGTAGTCTTGTTATTGTCTTTTAGACAATGTAGGTAGGGTAGGTAAGGTAGGTAAGGTAGGTAAGGTAGGGTTTTATTTAAATTAAACACGAGACGTAGTCTTGTTATTGTCTATGTAGACAATGTAGGTGTAGGTTAGAGAGGGTTATTGTTTTGGTTAAAGATTCTTTGTTTTTCATTTTTATTGTATTTGTGTTGGTTAACACGAGACGTAGTCTTGTTATTGTCTTTTAGACAATGGGTGTAGGAAAGTGTTGAGTTGTTAATTGCTCTAAGTTGAGATGTGTTTGAGTATTTGGAACGAGACGTAGTCTTGTTATTGTCTTTTAGACAATGTATAGAAGGTGTGCGAGCGTGTCGTGTTGTTGTGTTGTGGAAATGATTGTTTTTCATTGAATTGAGTTTTGTTTTTTTGCCGAAAACCGAAACCTTTTTTTTAAAGAGTGCATTATTGCTCTTTATAGTGATGTTTCGGAGCGTTATGTTGAAATTAGTAATTGTTAAGAAACTCCGTTCTGTAGGGCTTTCGCGAGCATTCACCGAAAAAATCATGTGTACCCCCTTACGATTTTTTGGCGAAACGTGTAAAGTTAGTGAATATGCTTTAAATAGTGTTCTTTTTGTTGCAGTAATTTTTGTTGTTTTTCGTTGTTTTTAATGAATTTAAAGTTTGTTTGTTCAATTTCAGATCATTTGGCGAAATATCGTGGTTTGTTTGTTAATTTTGCGCACTCTAATAAGAATTTAGACCGAGAAAGACCTTTGCCTAGAAATAATAGAATTTCTTGTTTCAGAAGGATAGAGTATTCTTTCACGGTGTTTCGAGAGTGTGCGTGGGATTATTCTTGTAAAATACTCTTGATGTCGCTCATGTATGGACTGTGTGAGCGTTCTCGTTATAGTTTGTTTTTACGAGCAGTTATGGCTTATGCTTATACTCGTTTGTTCCTCAGCCGTTTAAAAGTACATTTTGACAGACTAGATAATTCGAAAGAGTTGGTTTTGTTGTTGGAAGTTTTTGAATCGCGTTTGTGGTCTTTAAAAAGTAGTTCAGTTTTGGCTTGGCAAAGCGGTAGTTTTTCTCCAGCCAGCCCTTTGAGCTCTGTTGATTGTTTCTATTTTCAATCTTTTTGTACTAAAGTAGGAAAAAACGTCCTATCGCATAGTTCTTTTTTGACTGTAGAAAAAAGTATAACAAAATCTAATTGGAATGTTCTGCTAAATAGTGGGAGCGTTTTTTATTTGAACTCATTTTTAGAAGATAAGATCGGGTTTGTTACGAGTATTGAGGCTTTGATTATTCCTTTAGATAGTCGCAGCATTTTTCGTTGGGAAGATTTAAGTCAGTTGTCTCTAGACCGAGAAGGCAGCTGGTGGAATGTTCCAGATTATTATTCTTCCGTAGGTGTGCGTGATCGTTTTGTTTTAGGCAATAGTGTCGACATTTTATCAAATTTGCTTGTTTCAGAGGACTTGGTTGATTTGAGTGAAAGTAAGAATCGCGATAATTACAATGTTATAATGCACAAGTATTTGCCATTTTTAGGGCAGTATCGTGACTGGGAACCTAAGTCAGACCAGCATTTAAATAACAACATCGCGGAAGAGAGCGAAGAAGAGCCTTCAGAAGTTTTATTTGTTTTAAATGTGGGCAAAGGTTTAGTACGAGTATCAGCAAAGTCGGTTCTTGAACGATATGTGCAGGTTTTTTCGATAATGTACTTCTATTACGGTTATTTCTTGAGCAATATAGCGGTCTTTCAAGAAAGCTTTATACATTCTAAGTCGTATTACGCGATGATTCGTTTGTTTAATCGTTGGGATCTCGTTCAGTATTATGTTTATTGCAATGTTGTGAAACCGCTTCACAATCTATCGAAGATAATATTCGGACTGGCAATCCTTTTTTTAATATATCCTTATAAGCCTCTAGATTTATCACAAAGTAGCGTGGATTATATTGTTTATGCGGTGCCTTTCTTTTTAAGTATACAGGGTTTTACTTGGTTTTATAGGTTTTTGTGGTATTTTTTTACAGGTATTAAAAGGAAGCCTACCCGTTTAGATATCGATACGAATGTTTTGGTTTTTGCGCCTTTGTTAATAGCGTTTCCTTGTTTTTTATATGCGGATTTTATTATCGATCCAGATAATGGTTTTTTTGCAATTTTTAAATTGTGGTACTTAAACCATAAGAATTAGAGATAATCGCTCTACGAAGTAATAATGGAAACCGTCAATTTAAAAGTTTTAAATCAGTCGGGAACTTTTTGCGCTTATAGGAGTCCTTCGGCTTTGTATTCTTTGTATGCTCAAAATAAGGTAAAAGAGAGTCTGCTAAAAGAATCTCGTGTGAAGGAAACTAGTCTTCCTTTAATTTTTTCAGAAATGATTAGGTTAAACGACGCGTTTGAAGAAAAGGTTTTTGAACAATGCGTTTCAATCGAAACCACTGTTTGGGAATACGACAACTTTGTTCCTTCTACTTTTATAGAAATGGATCACCGAGACGTGTATTACGGAAAATTGCCTTATTTTAAAGGACTGTTTTTTCCAGATCTGTTTATATTGCAATTAAGATCTTTTGGTTTGTTGGTAGATTGTATCGAAGTGAAAGAGGTTTTCTACTCCGACGAACGTGAATTTGATAGGTTTGTTATTGTAGGGTTGAGAATACTTACGAGAAAGAAATTAACTAAACCTTTTTTAAGAAAAATTTGTTCTCTCTTTCATAAAGAGCCGCAAATTAAATTTTATCGTAATCAAAAAGAGTTGATGCGAAAACTAAACGAATCATGAAGTTAACAACCTCGAATTTTATTGAATTTTTAACGACAAAATTTTCAAGTAATAACGCACACGACAAGAGTTTGTGTTTGACGGTTAGACCAAATAACTTGTATACTGTTTTTCAATTTCTGAAAAACTCATGGACATCGAAGTATAAAATTTTGATTGATATTACTGCGATTCATTACCCGTCGAAAATTAAACGAGGTGATGCCAGTTACGAATTTGTAGTTGTTTATTGTTTATTGTCTCCCAGTTATAACCAGCGACTGATTGTGGAGTGTTTACTAAAAGACTCCATTGAATTTTTGCCTAGTATTACTGATATTTATCCGAACGCCTCGTGGTACGAGCGGGAGACTTATGATATGTTCGGCGTTTTATTCTACGGTAACAAGGATTTACGCCGTATTTTAACGGATTACGGTTTTGAAGGTTTTCCTTTACGTAAAGACTTTCCTCTAAGTGGTTATTTAGAGGCACGTTATTGTGAACGATCGAAGCGTGTGATTTTAGAGAATTTATCGCTGACTCAAACTAGTAGAACTTTTGATTTCGAGTCGCCGTGGCAGTTGGGAACTTAGGTGGGTCTAGCGTAGACCAGTATATAAGAAAATAATGATAAGCGTTAGTGTAATTTCAATCTTTAATTTCGTGTTATTCACGGTCGGTATATTTGGTATAGTCTTTAACTATAGTAATTTGCTATCAATCCTTATGTCTATGGAGTTGATGTTACTTAGTATCAACCTGCAATTAATCGTTTTGAGTTTAGCTTTTGACGATTTGGTAGCTCAAATTTTTGCTATGTTGATTTTGACTATTGCTGCTGCAGAGGCGGCGATAGGCTTAGCTCTTGTGGTAATATTTTATCGTTTGCGAGGTACTGTCTCCTTAAAGGCGATAAACTTAATGAAAGGGTAAAAAGCCCTAATAGAAAAAGATGTATTTACTAGTAATATTTATACCTCTATTATCGGCTTTAATTTGTTGTTTTTCTTCGCGTTGGATTGGGAGTCTGCGCGCTTGGCAAATATCGACTACGTTTTTAGGCGTTTCGTTTTTGTTAAGTTGTCTTATCTTTTATGAAATAGGTCTCTCTTCTACGGTTTGTACTGTGGAGATTGGTTATTGGTTTAACGTAGGTTATTTTACTTCGCCGTGGTCTTTTCTTTATGATTCGCTCACTGCTTCTATGTTAATTGTTGTGACTTCGGTGTCGTTTCTCGTTCATTGTTATTCGGGAAGTTATATGGAACATGATCCTCATTTAGGACGTTTTATGGGGTATTTATCTCTCTTTACTTTTTTTATGCTGATTTTAGTGACGGGAGACAATTTCATGCAATTGTTTCTTGGTTGGGAAGGCGTAGGATTGTCGTCGTACCTGCTGATTAATTTCTGGTTTACTAGACTTCAGGCAAATAAAGCTGCGATAAAAGCCATGATGGTAAATCGTATAGGAGATATCTCGTTGACTTTAGGTATAGCTCTTATTTATGTATATTTTAAGAGCGTGAAGTACGCTGTAGTTTTCTCCATGGCTAAGCAGATGCAGTATTGTGACTTTTATTTTTTAGGTTACAGTTGGAATTCGTTGGATTTAATTTGTATTTTTCTTCTCATAGCGGCGGTAGGTAAATCTGCACAATTAGGATTGCATACTTGGCTTCCGGATGCGATGGAAGGTCCTACGCCTGTTTCTGCATTAATACACGCGGCGACGATGGTGACGGCAGGTGTTTTTTTGCTAGTTCGCTGTTCGCCACTTTACGAGCATTCTAGTAACGATATACGCTTTTTGGTCGTAGCAGTAGGTGCCCTGACGGCTTTTTTCGCAGCAACAACAGGGCTTATGCAACATGACTTGAAGAAAGTTATAGCCTATTCGACTTGTAGTCAATTAGGCTATATGGTTTTTGCTTGTGGTCTTAGTTTTTATTCAGTGAGTATGTTTCATCTTATTAACCATGCTTTTTTTAAGGCGCTTCTTTTCTTAAGTGCTGGTTCGGTGATTCATAGTTTGAGTGATGAGCAAGATATACGGCAAATGGGAGGTCTTGTGCGATTGATACCCTTCACTTATATTTTTATAATGATAGGATCCTTATCGTTGATGGGTTTTCCTTTCTTGACAGGGTTCTACTCAAAGGACCTTATCTTGGAGCTAGCTTTTAGTACTTTCTCGCCCGCTGGGCATTTTGCTTTTTGGATGGGTAGTTTAGCGGCGTTCTTCACGGCGCTATATTCGTTTCGAATAATTTACTATGTTTTCATAGGTCCGATAAACGGTAATCGAGTCGTTTACGGTAATGTTCATGACGCTCCTACTTTGATCGCAATACCTCTTACGATTTTAGGTTTCGCAAGTATCTTTGCAGGCTATGTTGGTAAAGACCTTTTTGTAGGTTTGGGTACAGATTTTTGGGGTAACTCGATTTATTGTGCGGCTGCTAATACTAGTACTGTGGATGCGGAATTTTTGCCTGTTTATTTTAAGCTAATTCCAGTAATTCTAAGTTTTATCGGAGTGGGTACAGCTTATGTTTTCCAAACCCAGAAGATCTTCCAAATAAAAACGCAGTGGTCCGGAGCCGTTGTGCTTTTTAATTTTCTTAATAGAAAGTGGTTATTCGATAGAATATATAACGAGTGGGTTTCACAGAAGGCTCTATGGTTTGGTTATGTTATCTCATATAAGACCATAGACAAAGGAGTTTTAGAGTATTTTGGTCCTGCAGGTTTAACTCACCTCGGTAGAAACTTGTCGAAATTCAGTACGAGTTTACAAACGGGATTGATTTTTTCGTACGCCTTTCTAGTGTTGCTTACTGTGTTATTGATTCTAAGTTTGACGTTGTTCTACTTCGTTGAGTTGGCCATTATTGAAATGACCTGCGTTGCAATATGTGCTTTTTTCATATTTCTTTTTGTCGATAGATATGTTTTATGACTAACACTTTTTCCTTCTTGTTCACTTTACTGTTGCTCTCACCTGTGATTTCTATTATTATCATTAGCGCTATGCCGGAGAAGGACAATACTTTAGTATGGAATGTTGCGCTCACTTTGAGCTCGTTCATTTTCTTCCTTTCGTCTGTAGTTTGGTTAGCTTTTTCGTACACTAATGACGTTAGTAGCGAATTTTTAAACGATAACTTGTTTCAAGGTACGTTTTTGTTGATACCGTTGTTTAGTCAAGATTGGGATTCCTTTCTAAACATCAAGCCGTTTATTGCGGTTGACGGTATTTCGATACTATTAATAGAGCTTACTACGTTTCTTATACCAGTGTGTTTTTTGACGAGCGTTTCTGCAATCAAGAGTAAGATAAAAGAATATGTGATATTCTTTTTCATGATTGAAATGCTTTGTCTATATACGTTCACGTTTGTGGATTTGTTTTTGTTTTTCGTTTTTTTTGAGTCGGTGCTTATTCCGATGTTTGTGGTTGTAGGTATCTGGGGGTCACGTTCCCGTAAGATAAGAGCAGCCTATCAATTCTTTTTATATACGCTATTAGGGTCGGTTTTTATGTTTATGGGCTTGTTGTATATAAGAGCGACTTTAGGTACTACGAATTATTTTGTCTTACTGAATATAATGCCTATAATCGACGAACAGACTCAACTTTTGCTTTGGCTCTCGTTTTTTTGTGCTTTTGCAGTAAAAGTACCTATGATTCCTTTTCATTTGTGGCTACCAGAAGCGCATGTGGAAGCACCGACGGCAGGATCGGTTATTTTAGCGGGTATACTTCTAAAATTAGGTACTTATGGTTTTCTTCGTTTTTCAGTACCATTATTTCCTGTGAGTTCCTTTTTTTTTATGCCTTTTATCTTCTTGTTGTGTAGTATAGGTTCGATATACGCATCTTTGACTACTTTACGTCAAGTAGATTTAAAGAAGATAATTGCGTACTCCTCTGTTGCTCATATGAGTGTTGTTATGGTGGGTTTGTTTGCCTTAACGCCGCAAGGTATACACGGAAGTTTGAGCCTTATGTTAGGTCACGGTATCGTTTCGAGTGCTCTTTTCCTATGTGTGGGGGTATTATACGATCGTTATCATACGCGGATTATTAAATATTATGGAGGGCTAATGCAAGTGATGCCTAATTTCTCGTTATTTTTCTTGTTTTTTACGCTAGCCAATATAGGTTTTCCTGGTTTGTGTAATTTCGTAGGAGAATTTTTATGTTTCTTGGGCGCATTTGAACGTAACGCATTAGCTTCTTTTCTATGTTTAATGGGTACTTTAGGAGGCGTAGGTTATAGTATGTGGTTGGCGAATCGTCTTGTTTTCGGTGAACTTCGTGGTAAGTATATAAGCACTTTCACGGATTTATCGCTTATAGAGTATGTGATGTTCGTGCCTTTCATCTTTTTGACGTTGATTATAGGTCTTTATCCGAGTATCATCACGGATACTGCTGATCCGGCGATATTTGATCTTTGCGTTAAATTAAAAGTTATATAGGTCTTCGACCTGACGAAGTATTACGGAATGAGTTGTCTTTCTTATTTTTCTCAAACTCCTCTTTTTTTAGTCCCAGAGCTTTTTTTTGGGTTGTGTCTTGTTTTCTTTTTAACCTTAGGGTTGTACTTTTCAGCGTCGGTAAGTAGTTGGAAAACTCAGAACTTGACGGTTTTGTCTTTTTCGAACGATTTCTTACAACTGGGAATCTTGATATCTATATTTACGATTTCGTTGTTCGCGTTGAACCAAGTAGAAACGTTACTTTTTGATAACCATTTTATACAGAACTTCTTCCTAATTAACGGTAAAGTTATATTGCTTTTGTTGTTAATTACAACGTTTTGTTTAAGTTTGGATTATTATAAATACGAGGGTCTAGACCTGTTTGAATATCCTTTATTAAAAATGTTAGCAATCTTCATGACGTTTTTTGTGATATCGTCGAACTCGTTCATCTCTTTTTACATGGCTTTAGAGGCTCAAAGTCTTATTCTGTATATCTTAGCAGCTTTTGCTCGTAAGAACGAGTTATCTACAGAAGCGGGTATAAAATACTTTATCTTAGGGGTTTTAGCTTCGGGGATGTTATTGTTGGGTATCGTTTTAATTTATATGAGTTACGGTACTTTTATGTTTGAAGATATCGCTATTTTAAACCATCATTTGATAGTTAAGCCGGTATTAGTAGAACTTGGTAGTGCACTGGTAGTAAGTGCGTTGATGTTTAAATTAGGGGCAGCACCTTTCCACGTTTGGATACCTGATGTGTACGAAGGGTCTCCGTTACCATCAACGATATTTTTTGCTACGGTTATAAAGTTTACTACTCTTGTAATCTTAATTCGTCTTTTCACGAGTATCTTCTCGCAAGTGAATTCCTCTTTTTACGTGGTTTATCTTTGTGCAATTGCTTCCTTATTCGTAGGAGCAATAGGTACTCTACGTCAAACGAAATTAAAACGTTTTGTAGCTTATAGTGGTATTGTACATGTAGGTTTTATGCTATTGTGTCTTTGTTCGATAGAGTCGGCATACGCTATGCAAGCGTTTTTCTTTTACGTTTTGATCTACCTGGTAACTACTGTGGGATTTTTCGGTATTGTAACTTCTATGCGTCCGTTAATAGATCGTTCGTATAGATCCATGTACTTTATAGAATTCTCGAATTTAGCTCAGAAGAATTTGTTATTCTCAGTTTCGGGTATGATTTTCATAGCATCTATGGCGGGTATTCCGCCATTGTCAGGCTTCTTCGCTAAATTTTATGTGCTACTGGCTACGGTTGACAGTAAGAACTACCTCTTGGGTATGGTCGCGCTGATTTTATCAGTTCTTACTATGTTTTATTATCTGCGGATTATACGTATAATGTGGTTCGACGCTTCTCTAAGTCATTGGATAAGCTACAAGCCGCCAGAGCGGTATTGTGCACTTTTGATTAGCTTTTCAGTTTTCGTTATCGTTGCGTATTTTTTTGAACCTGCGATATTGACTGAGCTGTTTTTTATATTGTTTAACGCTTAGAAAGCAAAAAAATAAAATAATGACTTACGAGCTGTTTAGTAAAATTAATTGCTTCGACGATATGGTTGAGGCCAATTTGTCTTATTTACGAATACCTACGAGTGACTGCAATGACATGGACGATAAAGTTTCTTCGCCTACTCATTTTGGGCCACTACGCGGAGAGTCGGAAATGATTGTTGATGGTCTACAAAACTTATGTAGCCGGCACCGAGTCGTAACCACAGGCTCTCAGCCAGCATATACGAGGGAGGGTTTTCGTCGCCAACGTGGTTATATACACGGCGCAGTTTCTTTGCCTGGGGTCCCTTTAACTTCTCTTGGCGATGCGCTCGAGAAAGTTGGCGGTTTAGAATATTGTCTGTATCGACGGATCGAATCAGAGATCGACCGACACCGATTGAGTTTAGAGAGGTTTGAACACGTGAATGTTTTGGGCCATTCTCTGGTTTCACAATGTTGGATAGACGAGAGTTGGTCTACCAAATCTGCTACTACTTCGTGTTACGGCGGAAGAGAGTGGGCGGAAGATACATTTGAGTATTTGGAAGCACACGAAAATTGCAACGTGTATGGTAATTATTTAGTTACCGAAGACCCGTCGATAATTGTCTTCGATGTAGCGGATAACTCGTTTGATTTAGGGGTTAGTCACTGTTGTGATAAACTACAGAAAGCGCTAGACTTAGCCAAAGGTATAGGTCGGCTATTAGCAAAAAATAGAATAATGATTTGCGCACTGTTTACTAAGATTGATTCTTTCGACGACTTGGTTGAGGATAATTTGTCTTATTTACGAGAACCTACGAGTGACTGCAATGACAGGGACGATAAAGTTTCT
>Ga0209092_10003005_pt1 | contig 15036 bp, 9 predicted proteins | sample FraStrMetagenome_FD_187446 | JGI IMG/M metagenome (GOLD analysis project Ga0209092, IMG submission 187446) | Marine eukaryotic phytoplankton communities from Arctic Ocean - Fram Strait ARC3M Metagenome (SPAdes) (version 2) | ecosystem: Environmental > Aquatic > Marine > Oceanic | place: Fram...
ATATATATATATATATATATATATATATAAATATGTAGTGGACGTGGGTCAAGTGCTAGTAGAAGCAGAAGCCGTTCTAGCAAAAGCCGTAGCTCTTCGCGAAGCCGGAGTGGCAGTAGTTCTAGTCGTAGCCGTAGTCGTTCACCAAGGGGTAGGAGCAGAAGTAGAAGTGGTAGTCCGAATCGTTCTTTAAGAAACAGGCGAACTAGGGATGATTCCAGATCGCGATCGGATGGTGGAATTAGACGTGACCGTTTCAATGAACGCGATAACTTTCGTGAACGTGGAGGGAGGAATGATCCGTACCCCCCATTTCGAGGAGATGATATGCGTCGCCGTGACTTTTTCGGGCATCCTCCACCACATCCAGATGATCGTCATCGCGGTTACGGTTATCCTCCAGGTCCTCGTCGCCCTCCACCTCCGCCGCCTCATTTTCGAGGGGGTGGCGGCTTCTACGGTGGCCCTCCCCCACCAGGTCGGTATCCCCCTATGGATCCGTTTTTTCACGGCAGAGGTCCACCACCTCCGCCGATGCCAATGTCTGTTAGAGAACGCGAACGTGGTCCGCGTCGCGGTCCGCCAGGGATAAGCCTTCTTGTACGAAACATCGGTAATGATGTAACTACGGATGATATACGGTCTGCCTTTTCTCGTATTGGACGTATCCGAGATGTTTATATACCGAAAGATTATCATACTCATCACCCAAAGGGATTCGCATTTGTTGAAATGGCAAACCCTGAAATTGCTGCTGAGGCTCGTGATGAAATGAACCGTTTCGTTATGAAAGGGAGGTAAGTGTGTTCTCTTCAGGCGTATTTTTATCTCCATGGATGGGCTGTATTCAATATCCCTAATATTTTCATAGAGAACTTGAAGTGGTTTTTGCTCAAGAAAGGCGAAAGACACCACATGAGATGCGAGGAAGGGGAGGAGTAAATGACGGTAATAGTGGTGGGCGAGATATCGGAAGGAGGGGAAGGGGTGGCTTCGAACGGTTAGTCTCATCTTTCGAATCTTATGCGATTTATCTTTTCTAACATATAAACATCTATTTCTTCAGATCGTCATCGTTTGAGCGTCATCAAGAACGGGAGAGATTTCGTCGTTAGAATTTCGACGGTGGATCACTCAAAAGTTTGTTTAAATTCATGTGCTATTGTACTCACTTAGTTGTTAATCTTTGGCCAATTGCACGTATGTGTACGAAATGAGGATGGCTCGAAGAATTTAAAAATTAAGATGTCTATTGATTGTCAAGTAATCAAGTAAATCAAGTAATATTGTTATCCAAGGAACAAGTTTCAATATTTTCTTTTTCAGTAACATGAGAGGGTGGATATATTATACAAGTGGCTCTCAACCACGGGATGATTATTCCACAATATGAAGACGTTATATGACCGGTTTAACCTGTTAACTTTATACCAATTTCAAGGCGTTATATGACCGGCTTAACCTGTCAACTTCAACTTTCTATCACTCTGTGATTGTAGAAAGATATTAAGTTCACTCTCTGTTCCGCCCTTTTTTCAAGATGTCCCCTAGTCGTAGAGCATACTTACAGCTTGTACGAATCAAGAAATTTGGTCGTGTTATCTAGTGGCTCTACATGGTAGAAGGTTTTACCTCATTTTTATAGACATGACTTCTCAATAAAAAGGTGCACAAGTTTCGAAGGCGAAGCTGAAGATCACACTACAAAGCGCGTTATATCAAGTTTTACTAACATGTAGCTAGGTTCGACAACGTAAAGAAGAAAAACAATCAGCTGGTTTCTTTGCAGAATTACTGAGAAGCGACATTATCTCAGGCATCAAGTGGTACCAGAGATAGACTTGATGCAAGAAGATTGTCGATTATGTGCTACATAAGACGTAAGAATATGATCATAATGTCACATCGTCCTCAGTGTAGAAGCACATAACTCGTTTGTGTGCTCTCTTTATGACCGAGGAAGAAGACAAAAACATCCAGCAAGCCATAATTATTTTGTTTTGTTTTCGTCCTTAATTTTTTTGGTGTCTCATCAATAATGTAACTTTAATTCTTAAACCTTTAGGGCAGCCAAAAACGATTGAATCGAAAAAGCGACGGGCACTTATAAGATCTTATCAACCCTAAATTCCTCACACCTTCGGTAAATTGTTAACGTAATGCGGCGTTTAATATTCCATAAAAGTAAGTGTGTTATGATGTGTCACAGTAAGTTGTAGATGTTCATTGAAATATGCTTGACGCTAAACTCGGAAACATCTTCTCTGGTGATACTTAACAAAATTTTATACTCTATTTCTCTGATTTATGTATAATTGAAAAGATCTTTAAAAATGTTAAAGATAGTGTATTGCTTGCCTTTGGTCCAGCTGCATCACAAAGCTTACCTATTATTTCGCGATTTGTTCAACGCTTTTAGAGCGAATGAGCTTATGCCTGAAAAAAATGGTAAGATTAGACGAATGTACACTTGCTAAAACACTTCGTATCAAAAGGATCGAAGTAAAAAACATAGGAGATTAAGGACAATTGTATTAGCAACTACCGGTATCTCTCTCTTAATCACTTTCGTAAAATCATACCCATTCGCTCGATTTTGCGTCGATTTTACGACGTATGACCAATCGCCTAATGATACGCTTACTGAATATCTCCCCTATACTCGTACTATTTCTAGTATCGAACACTTTTTTTTTGATAATTTCACTCAAATGAAGTACCTTCCCCATCCATATGTGGACTTCCTTTTTAATCTGAAATTCCTCGGAAATGTAATTTCTTGTCGACAATCAAAAGGAGATAATTCATTTTCAATACTGATATCACTCCCCTTGTCAACGACAACCATCACGTGATTCCGTTAATCATTGCCTTTTGTCTATTACAATAGTGTAAAATAAATACTCATCCTGATCCTGGATTCTTGACACACTGAACACTCCTGCCTTCTAATAATTTCCGTAGATTCTATAATGCTCCGTGATGATGTTCCTTAATGTTAACTACCATCTAGTAACTATATCCCAAAGTGTAACATTTAGTTACGCAATTTGGTGTTTGTTTTTTGTACTTCAGAATGAAGATAAAAAGAAGTAAATATTTCAACAATGAATAAACAACATACTAAGTATTCATCATCTATAGCTACACTTAGGCAACACCAGCATATTAATTAAAAAGGAAATTCAATTAAAATCCTTCAAACAACTCTTGCTGATGGGGAGTCAAGAACGGCTTTTGCGGAACCTGTTCACTTTCTATATGTCTGTAAGAATCAAAATGTGAAGCATCCAATGGATCTTTAATGGCTGGAACCCAAGGTGCAACAATTTCCTTTTCCAGAAGTTGTTCCGTGGAGAGAAGCTTAAACCATACGTGATCGCGAACATCACTGTCTCCCCTCGCTAGACATCCTAATCTGTTTGCTTGTCTACGGACAATCAGTCGTTGAATCAAATCCTTTGCAACATCACTGACTATTCCACCTGGGAAAGAATATTTGACTTGCACGATACGTTTGAATAACGATACTTGATCAGTTCCGTGCGAATAAAATGGTGATCGCCCAACAAGCATTTCGTATATCAAAACGCCAAATGCCCAATAATCAACACCTTCGTCATGTCCTTTACTCAAAATAATTTCTGGGGCAAGATACTCAGGTGTACCGCACAGTGTATAAGTTTTGTCCATAACTATTTTCGCAAATCCCAAATCAACGAGAACACAGTATCCCTTATGATCAATAAGAACATTTTCTGGTTTCAAGTCACGGTAACAAATATGACGATGATGCAAATGAGCGAGACTCTCAAGGATGCATGCAGCATAAAAACAAGCAAATCTGTTATCAACCCCGTCGTCGACTTCTGTATGAATTACACTAAACAGTTCACCACCTTGTACTAAATCAATAAGCATATAAAGACTGCGCTCGTCTTGGAAGGTACTAACTAGGTTTACCACAAATGGATGGTCAATGCTGGACATGATGTTCTTCTCGCGAATAACGCCCTCTACTTGATGATGGCCTATGATTTCGCGTTTGTCAAGCATTTTAAGTGCGTACGCCTTCCCTGTCTTTTTGTAACTTACGAGCCAAACTTTGCCGAACGTGCCGACGCCGAGAATACGGAACTTTACCAGATCTTTAAACTTTACCGTTTGATCGAGCTTACTCGCAATTGGAGGGAGTGCTCTTCCGAGCCTCGAAACAGAACCGATGACGCTTTCAATGGCCGTTTTAGTGAGTACCCCACAAACACTATCTTCGGTGGAAGTGATAGTGGAGTGCGAGATGGTACCATCCTCGCCCTGGAGAGTATTTTCGCCGAAGTAATCACCAGCATTAAGTTTACTTATCATTCCATTGTCGTTTGCCACGGTTATCAGACCAGTATGAATAATATATAACGCTTGGTTGGCGAGTTGACCTTCTTCGGACAAGATTTCTCCATTACGAAAGTCGACTTCTCGAACCAAATTCGTAAGGCGTTCCATCTCATGTGGTTGGAAATGCGAATTTGCAAAAATGGGGACACCCATCAGCACACGTTTCCGACTAGCATGTTTAATAAGATCCTGAAGCGGACCTAACATTTTCTCAAAAGTGTCACGAGAAAGGCACAACGTCGTACATGATGTGATTGCGGTCACGTTGGCTGCTCGCGGTTCCCCTGTAAGCAACGCTCTCTCACCGAACCAATCTCCCGGTCCGAGAAATTGATCAACATACTGCGAATCTCCAAACCCAATTTCGCTGACCTTCGCTGTGCCGTCTTTCAAAATATAAAATACTTCTCCAACGTCACCCTTATTGATGATTGCTTCACCTTCAGGAAAAGTAACCGCGGTCAACGCGTCACTGATCTTCATGAGAGTTTGGTCGTCTAATTCCATCAAGAAAGGAACCTTACGCAAAACATCCTGTACATCCTTCTGCTGAGAAGCTGTATTATTTGCTAGCATAAACCGAAAGCTTTTCTGATCAACTTTCCAAAGTCTGCAATCAGTATTCGCTAAGCAAGTAGCAGCTCGAGGGCAGTGATAAAGCAAAGCGAGTTCCCCAAAAGAAGCACCTCTCGTACATGCTCCAACATGATTGCCATCCACCGTAAAAGATACGTGTCCTTCCTCAACGACGTAAAAAAAATCTCCGATATCGCCCTGACGAATTATAACAGATCCCGCCTGCACACTTTCCAAGCTCATTGCATCAATAAGCTGCCGACGCTCACTGATGGTTAGAGACGCGAAGATGAAGTTGTCAACAAGCGAGGCGTCAATGAAATTGTAAGCCTCTTCCGATTTTTCAAACTTGGGGCTTATAAATTCATCTTGAAAATCGAGGGGGGAAGAGAAGATATTTTGAGCACGTTTCTGTTTCACCCGACTGTGTACAAGGATTTCTTTCTCTCGTTTCTCTACATTAACATCTTTTCGATCATTATCCGACGAATAGGATGCAGAATCCTGTATCGTACGCAACGACAAAAGCATATCAAAAGTTGTTGGCAAAGCGATTGAATGGTGAGAATCTCATCTAATCTCATTATTTCATTGTACCGAAAATAAAGTTCTATCTCAAGGCAACGCCTACAGAACTCAAGAAATTTAAAAGTGTATAACGTACCATATCGCCCCCATTTATGGGTAAGCCTTTCGTTGGATCTTGTGAGTGGCTATTCATTGCATTCTGTGCTCCGTTGTTCCTATTGAAAGTAAATACGACAATTTGGGATGAGCAATGTCCCCGTATAACACACGGATCAAAAAAAACTTACGACGAGATCCCCTCGTTGGCTGTACTATGGGAGCAACCCATCTCTGGCAGGTAAGAAAAACCCTGCGAATTATTCAAGTAGGTGTGATGCTGCGGCTCTGGCGGAGGAGGATAGTGCTGCGCTTGTTGGTGATGGACTGGCAGTTGCGAGCGCGACGAGTACTGGTGATGCTGGATCGCCGCAGCAACGGTGGAAGACTCGGTCGGGTCAGACGGTGATCTGCGTCTCTTAGGATGACGCTGCTGGGGATGGGACGACGTCTTGATGGTGCAGCGTGGTGGCGGAATTAACGAGAGAACGTCCTATTAAATTGCTAATAAGGGTCTCCCGTCGTTGGTAAGTGTCCGGCACAGCTTAATATCACTCTTTCTCAATCACTCTCTCTCTAATGCGGATCGATGGACGGTTCGTATTTGGACTCAAGCTAAAGAGAGAGAATAATATATAATATATATTTGGCTTACTGGTGGTGTAGAATCGTTTACTGTGCTAGAAAATGTCTCTACATACATGTACACACACAGGGTTCGGACGGAGAAGGATATTTGGCGATCCGTAGACTTCTACAGCATACAAATTTTTCAATAAGCCTTTATTAGTCTTTTTAATACCATATCTTTGTAGCAAATTTCACGAGGATTCCAACGGTATATAATTTTCTATATGAATTAGAAACTACCACTCAGCAGGCCAGATGTACATAAAATCGCTCGCTGCCCGAAATAAAAAGCACGAAGGCACTCACATAGCTTCGCCCCCAATTTTCATCAAGACCAAGCTCTTTTGTCAAATCGACCACTTATAAATTGTTTAATATATCGCTGGTGTCATGATCGTTGGCTTTATTAATCAGATGAGCCCTATTTTGCCCCTCTAGCCCGGCGCTAAAGACAACGTACCTGTTGTTCACGGAGTCTTCGCAATTTCATTATTTCGGGTAAGACGCTTGTAAATCTTTCAAATTTCAACGAAGGCACTCAATTATCGTTGTTATGAATTTCTTCATTCTATTTGCTTCTCAGGATCTGAAATTATTACAACTGTCTTGATTTGAACGGGAACGAAGGAAAAGAAATGATTCTGAAATTATTACAACTGTCTTGATTTGAACGGGAACGAAGGAAAAGAAATGATTCTGAAATTATTACAACTGTCTTGATTTGAACGGGAACGAAGGAAAAGAAATGATTCTGAAATTATTACAACTGTCTTGATTTGAACGGGAACGAAGGAAAAGAAATGATTCATATATCGACGTCATCTGTTTCTTCATTTCGATCGATTCCTTTTGTTAGATCAATCACAAAGGAATCGATCGGTATTTGAGTGGTGTCTCGATCATGGGTCTCATCAATTTTAAGATTGCCAATTCGTCCTTCCAAACCAGGGCAAAGGGCAATATATTCATCGTTAGCACATTCCTCGCATTTACGTATCAGCATTTCACATCGGACCCCTTTAGTGTATTCGTTATTTGTCGATTCGATTATATTTTCGTTACCATACCATCCGTCCTGCAGGCGACGGATGACATGTTTCATTGTTGTGTCGGTATTATATAAATTTGCCACATGATTTTTCCCTGCTGCCCAAAACATTTCAATTGGTTGAAGTTTTGGGCAGTAGGGAGGAGTCCACAGAATTTTGTAACCTTCTTCATTCATTCTTTTTTCGAAAGAACATAACAATTTTTGTGGTTTATTCAATTTCAACCATTTAAGATAAGAAATTTGTAATTCTTTTAAATTTGCCACTCTTGGCTTGTTAACTCCTGCTCTTTCCATTTGCTCCTCAGAATCGAAACTAATTTCAACTGTCTCTCCTCTATCAAACATATCTCTATCATCACCACCCTGGTAGTGATTCCACCTAGAATCTGTAAAGGGAAGTTCAACTTCTTTTACTTCATCTGTAATCATCATTTCTATAATTTTACTTTTAGAAATACCTTGCAATGTACCTATATCACGTTTATGGTGATATGGGGCATTATCAAGGACAAGACACATTTTATGACCTGGATATACAGTTTTAAATGTAGGTATAAGGCGCTCATTTACCCACTTTAGAAATATGTCCGATCTCATATTGTCATGATAGTCTCCTGTGTGTGTATCAGCGGGCCAAAGGGTCTCGCAAGTCAACAAATCTCCATCTTTACGTATTGGATGGGGTGTCTTTCCCGTCCATTTCAACCTACCTAGCGCACACTTGTTTGTAACAGGATCTATTTCAGCCAGAGGTCCATCTTCAGTTATCGCATGAAGGATAATAAGACGACGGCCTCTGCTGAAAGATCTATTGATTTCTATATTCTTACCATTGATGAAGTAGGATTTTTCTGTATGATGATTTTCGTGGATGTAGGACTCATCGGTGAATACAAATACCCACTTTTCACCACTCATAATTTTCCTTTTAATCATGTCGTAACCGATGATATAGTCACGGATGCGCTCTGGACGGAAACTATTCATATTTCTTCGCTTAGGTTTTATCGGTTGATAATTTAGGCCTAACTTTTTCATGGTATAATGAACTTGACCTCGCGATATTGAAAGATGATGATTGTTTCTCAGATGGTTGCCTATCTTTCGAAGAGTTACTGCCTGCCCTTTCTTGTGAGAAGCGTCGACGTATTCTAGAATAGAATGTAGATGTTGTGGGTAAACTTTTTGTTTATTATTGTTAACAGCATGACCGCGTTTTCTACAACCATCATCATCATTTTCTTCTACCTCATTGACAAGAATATCCGCACCCTCCGACTCAATAAACTGTTTTCTTATTGCCGTCACATCTCTAACCGCATAGCCAAAATCTTCCGCCATTTCCCTATCAATGCTCGTCCACGAAATCTTTGTCGGCTCACCACTATTTAATCTTCTCTTCAGTGATGCCTTTATCCCAAGAACTAACATCTTGTTTTCTTCGAAGGAACGAGTCTTCCCTTTCCGGTTTTTAATTGAGCCTGAATATTCATCGAAATCATTGTAGATACTCTCCCATCTTTCATTAGCTCTTTTCGTTCTCATCCTCAATGCTGCGCATGATCTCGAACTCCGATGTGATTGTTCATGTCTTTTTTTTCGTTTCGGCATATCTTTTGAATATTCATGTGTTGCGCGCAAAAACACGCAAAAAACCTCACGTGGAAAAATCACGCCGAAAAAAAATCACTTCACTGTATTACAATATACCTTCACAACCACAAGGAATGACAAAAAAAACTAAGCGTACTTTTATTAAACTTTGAATCAGCTATATTAAGGTTGAAGGTAGAGAAGAAATGGTTCATTAGAAAAAAAGCCTTTAGGTTTTTGCCGTCGTCAGTCGTTTGAGTCAGATTTTTTGCCTTGCTTCTTTGATATGATCAGATTTTCTTCAATATTGGTCCAATATAAAATAACTATATATGCAGAAATCTACATTAAATGAGCTTTCTAGTCATGTATATAGTTTTATCTTATTATGTAATTAATGGCACTCAACGGAAGTTTGAATGGCGGTATCTCGCCTTGTGTATTGTAAAAAAATGTGTTCGTGTGAGTGCGAAATTTGAGGCATATCGTATCCTTCTCCGTCCGAACCCTCTGTACCACATATATCTAAAATCTAAATATTGAATACCGGTACATTATTAGCTTTTCATGATGCATGACTGCATGACCTTAATGAAACTTCTTACGCTTATCTGTATTTTTATTAGCACTATTGACAAGAAAAGGGTAATACATACACAATAAATGTGACGCGAACATTACCTTAGTTTAAAAATGTGTACCTTGCCAAGGGAAAAGTTTGTTTCTAATGGAATCGCCTATCCGAAATCCGAACACAACGGACCAGTTGTGCACCAAACACCAAGAGTGAAACAATGGTAGAGAACGAGAAGCTTGCGGAATAAAATACGAATGGTGATCAGGTTAAGGGAAACTACAACTAAAACTAACTAATGGAAGAGTGAGCAAGTGGGATAGTTGCTTCTTGTTTTAATATACTTTGAAGTAGTTTCGAAAGACATTGGAATTACTTTTGAACAAACTTCTCGTTTCATTTGTTTTTTATTTCGCACAGTTACACATAGGTTGTTGCTGAACTTTTTCATATTATTTTATTTTTTCCAATCTATCTTGGCTTTGAAAAACGTCGAGAAACAAAATTGAAATTGTGAAGTAAGAAGGCTTCTTTGAAAGCATCCAAATATTTTTTCCTGAAACCACTTACATTATTTCAAATCGAAATGAAGCATAATAATATAGAAACATAAATATTAAAAATTTCACATTTCAATAAACTCTTGTGAGAGAAATAGATTCTTTCCTTGGTAATTATATTCATTATATTACATATATTTTCAACCAATATTTAGTTTTATTTGGATGTTGCAGGTTTTCGATTATGTTGCATATGGGCCTGTACAAGAGTATTCGCAGCCAATGCAGCAAGTAAACTCAGTTCGCCAGCCATCGTCGCAACGGCTACAACGTGAGCAAGCTTCCGTGCATTCGATCCAGGTATGTCACCTCCACCCTTGACTCCAATAGCTTTGAGGCAAGCTGCTTGCGCTGGAAGGGATGTACCCCCACCCACGGTGCCCACTTCAATGGACGGCATTGTGCAACTTATCCATAGATCACCTTCTTTAGTTTCTTCCATCAATGTTAAGCAATTACTGCTCTCAACGTTTTGGGCGGGATCTTGACCGGTTGCGAGAAATACTGCGGTCACAATGTTAGATGCGTGTGCATTGAATCCGCCCAAAGTTCCAGACATTGCAGATCCCACCAAATTCTTTTGGAGGTTGGTGTCAACAATTGCCTCTACAGTTGTCTTCAATACTGTTCGCACGACTCTTTTAGGGATAGTAGCTTCTACAACAACACTCTTTCCTCGACCTTCGATCCAGTTGGTCGCAGCAGCTTTCTTATCCGTACACATATTACCAGATAGGGCAACCAGCTTAAGAGTGGGAAAGTTTTTTCTTAACAATTCTACAACTGCCAAACTTCCCTTTGAAACCATGTTCATACCCATCGCATCACCAGAAAAGCATTTGAGTCGCAAGTAACAATTTTTTCCCGCAACAGTTGGTTTCGCCGAAAGCAATTTGCCGAAAGATGTTGTACTCTCAAAAGCGTTTTTCAACTTCAGGAAGTTATGAGTCTCCTCGACCCAAATGGCAAGAGCTGCAGCTTCGGCTGCACTCTCAAATCTGAGACAAGGGGCTCTTGTGATACCATCTCGGAGAAGAGTGCTGACGGCACCACCACCTGCAGAAATTGCTTTACATCCTCTATTTGTCGAGGCCACAAGACATCCTTCTGTCGTTGCCATGGGAATGTAAACGCTTTCTCCATTAAGAGTACACGGTCCGACCATTCCTACGGGCAAGGGAACGTACCCAACAACAATTTCACAATTTGCCCCAAAAACTCGCTCATAGCTGAGATCATGTTCATATGGCAAGTCGTTCAATGTCCCTTTCTTACCCAAAGACCCTAACTTTTTCTCAAAAACAAGTCTTCGTACGGGAACAGCACGTGAAGGATTGAGCTCAGTCTCCAGCTTGTGATCCTTTAATTTGTTCTCAAGAACTAGATTAGCAAGTTCTTCGTTGGAGAGAGAGCTAATATCTCCAGGTGTTTTCGAAGACGACGCTTTTTGTGTTGATGGGTCACTGCACACTGGAGCGAACGGGGCGGGTGGATGGACAGGAGCTTTGGGAGGCGGCAAAACACTAGAATATATGAATAGACGGAATAAAAATATGAGATAAGGAACTAGAAACGAACAAAACCGCATATGCCGTCAACTTACGTTGAAACATTTTCTGGTGCCGCAACTTTATGATTCGAAGAAGAAGGAGACGACGAAGACTCCTCTTCTTCCAAATGCTCATCCGTATCCACAAACGAAACACCGAAAAATCCCCAAAAGTACAATACAAACAAAGTCCATACAGCTCCCAACGTCTTTATATGATCATTACTCATGATATACTCCTCGGAGTTAAGTAGAAAATGAACCACTGACGCCAAGAAAGATGTGGCAAGAACATAATTCAGAATCTTAAAAATATACCATCTAGGTTCTCGCCCACCAGAAACGACTGACTTCTTTCCTGTTGCATCCGCCTTCTGTGGCATATCATTTGCCTCTAATAAATCCTTCTTTTGACTAGCAGCCTTCTGATGATCCCTTCCCTTCACATCCAAATACCTTCCCTGTCCACTGTTCAGCAAAACAAAAGATACTGCCAAACAAGTAGCAAATGCTACCAGGTACTTGTGCGTACTATCAAGGTTCTGTAATCCTTCCAGGAATGCATCGAGCTGTTGTCCGACAGTGGGTGGCGAAGATGTAAGACCCTCCATTATAATATCTGTAGTCTTGTTGGGAGAATGAAATTGCGCAGTAGTTTGTACAAAGAGAGAAATGTGTAGGGAAAGGTGTTAATGTGTATGATATATATAGTCTTGGGTAAATGCGTCTTTGGTCGTTCGTTCTTGTGATGGCTTTTGCACATACCCAGACAAAAAAGTACGCAGGAGGTCAATTTTTGTATGACTTCGGTGTTTCAAGAGAATCCTTAATTTTTGTTTTCAATTTTGATGACTCACCGCATTTATTTATTACATTTTTGCCGGACTTCTGTATCTATTTATGGAAACGCGAAATGACGGGATCGCCGACAAAAATTACTTACTGACTCGATATGGATCTTGAAAAAATCCATCCAATGGAAAAAGTTATTACCGGTAGTGTATAAAGAAATTGTATGTGAAGGTGAAGATGTCAACAGCTGTTCGAAGATCGTTTCAGATAGTATCCAGAAACAAGGTGGCGATAGGAAGGCATCTTTGGTCCAAGAAATATTTCATAGGAACGTCTGCTAGTCTGGCTTTCATTGGTGCTTCCACTCGTCCGTCCTTCCTTAAACGCCCTATTGCAGTATGCGATGCTGCCAGGGAAAGACAAGGATGCGTTGCGGATAATGATGATCCCGTTGCTGTAATTAATGCTAGTCTTTTCGTTCAAAAATCATACTCGAGCATTGTGCTGGAAAAGATTGCGTCGCTTGTCAATTATTTTTGGACTGTTTTGCATGTGTCGCTTAGAGGTGCTGAAATTTATCTGAAATTCTCTCCAATGGTTGTTCTTGTTCCGTTGAGTTATATTGAACAAAAATTGAGATACGGCGAAGATGATACAAGTGGTTTACTTGAAGACCTTTCTTGGAGATACTTCTTATACTCTCTACAGTCTCTTGGGCCAGCATTTGTAAAATTGGGGCAGGTTAGTTTTCTGAAGATTGGAACTTGTTTGACCTATTTTTGAGAAATATATTTCAATGTTCGTACGGCGTTTATTTATCTTTTGACTCTTAATTTTAGTGGGCTGCAACCCGGCGAGATTTGTTTGACCCATATTTTTGCGATAGACTATCTTCGTTGCACTCGTCTGCTGCTATTGTAAGTATGTTCGAGTATTAGGTTGACTTTATGAGAAAGAGATCTCACAGTTTTACATTAGCACTCCTGGAAACACACGGATAGAATATTACGTAAAGAGTTCGGGGATAATTATGGTGACCGCCTAGTTGTTTATGCTGATGATATTCTTGGGAGTGGTAGTGCTGCTCAGGTTTATCGAGGAACATATGATGGGAAAGAGGTGAGGGTTTTTACTCCAACGATGAGGTGAGAAATAACATTATCGATACTAATTTATCACTTCTTTAATGAAGGTAGCTATTAAGGTTCTGCATCCAGGAATAACAAGTGCAATCGAGAGGGATTTGATGTTGATGAAGAGAGTTGCTTTTCTCATTGATTCCTTGCCATCAGAAACACTTAGTTGCCTTGGATTACCGGAAGTCGCATCAAACTTTGAAGACATTTTACGCCGGCAAATTGACTTACGTGTAGAAGCTCAGAACTTGCAGAGATTTGCACAGAACTTCCAGCACTTCGAGCGCTCTAATTTTATCGTCACATTCCCGAGACCTGTTGACAACTTTGTATCCGAACACGTTCTTGTCGAGGATTTTATTGATGGAGTACCTATTTCTGACTTTCTTTCAGACGAGAGTATCAATGGGTTGGAACTTCGCAAAAAGCTCGCCAAGCCTCTCCTGAACGCGTTTTTGAAGATGGTTTTTACTGACAACTTTATTCATTGTGACTTGCATCCAGGTAACGTTCTGGTAAAAGTTGATCACCTCGACACATCAATATCGAAAATATCTCTCCTAGATGCAGGGTTAACAGAGAGTCTGAGTTCGCAGGACCAGCAGAATCTTAGAGATTTGTTTAAGGCCGTAGTTTTAAACAAAGGTAACGAAGCTGGCAGACTTATGGTGGAAAGAGCCAAGAACGAACGATGCACTGATACTGAAGGAGGATTGGAAGCTTTTAGTAGTGGTATAGATTCTATTGTCAAAGAGTTCCATATGAATCGAAAGAAGGGATTGACTTTGGGCGCTGTACGAATTGGAACGTTACTTGCGAGTGTTTTAGATCTGTGCAGAGTACATGGTGTTGAAATCGATCCAGCTATGGCATCTGTAGTTGTGAGCACTCTAGTGCTGGAAGGTCTTGGACGAAGTTTAGAGCCAAATTTAAATTTGTTTGATTTCGTTATACCTTTACTAATAAATAGTTAATGATTGTTTTTTCAGACGATGGACAGTGTCCTTAGATCAAAAAAAAGGAATTTTGAGTGGTCATGTGTACACAGCCACATACAGAATGAAAAACGAGATGTATTTGGTGAAATCAGCGATTACAAATATTTTGTGTTACGAAGGTCTTCACTGAGATCTCAAAACATGTCGAAACAAGAGGACAATGCTGTTGATATATACGAACTAGAGTCTACTCTAATGTAAATTTGTGAAAAGAAGAACCATGGCTATACTGATAAGTATTTAGTCGACTGTTTGTTACGATTGTAATATCCTTAGGAGTACTCGTAACATTGTCTGGAAGTGAATCCTCAATAAAATTATATTTCCAACTGATTTTTAGCAAATTTTCAACTATGATTAACCCTTTCCTGCCCGCAGGTGCACAAAAAAAAATCCAAAAAACACACAAAAATCTCAAAGATTTACTAACTTTCCACGCAAAAACGCACTACAAAAAATATATATAATATAAGCACAACAACTATTATGAACAACAAATATGAATAATCACTCAGCTTCAAGCTTAAAAACTGAAAACACAACTATCGTTGAGCCAGTAGA
>Ga0209092_10003007_pt1 | contig 15031 bp, 27 predicted proteins | sample FraStrMetagenome_FD_187446 | JGI IMG/M metagenome (GOLD analysis project Ga0209092, IMG submission 187446) | Marine eukaryotic phytoplankton communities from Arctic Ocean - Fram Strait ARC3M Metagenome (SPAdes) (version 2) | ecosystem: Environmental > Aquatic > Marine > Oceanic | place: Fram...
TCTGGAGATGTCTGTGTCAGACGAGTTAAATCCCTTAAAGACCGATATTGCTTTAATCAAAAACGATTTAAAAAATATTGAACGTTTCTTCGATAAAGTTGATGAAGCCATGGATCAAATGGTAGCTATCAGCCAGGACATCGCAGTTCAGCAGAAAGTGCTTGAAACTTTTGAGTCTAAGCTTAACAGCGTTGAAGAAAAGATAGATACTGCTGGCAGAGTAGCTATAGAGTCAAGATTTGCTTTTAAAGAAGAGCTTGACGATCATAAATACAGATTTAAACAAGCTATGAATGAAGGAATGGGTGACGCGCAAGTTGCTCACCAAGAGCATAATGAAAAGCTTAGAGAGTGGATGGAAGCCAGCCGAGAGCGTACTCTTACCGCCGTCAACACTCTTACAAAAGAATTTGATATGAAAATTGAAGAACAAGAGCAACGAGTTCGTGGATTAGAAAGGCTCAAGTATTATATGCTTGGGGCTGTTGCTGTCGCTACTGCTGGCGCAAACTATATTTTTGATATGATGGCCGGAAAATAAATTATTTAACGGTTGACAAATGGGCCAAAATGTGATATAATGGTCTCATAAATTGAATTGAGTAAAACTTATATGATTGATTACGTTGATATACAGTATGCACAGTCTCTCGCCGGTCGTATGGAGAGATTTAAAGTCACGCGAACAAACCCCTACAGAATAAACTTCCGTTGCCCATTATGTGGTGACAGCCAAAAGTCTCGCTCTAAAGCTAGAGGCTGGCTCCTTGAGAAAGATAATAGCTTTGTTTATTATTGTCACAACTGTAATGCTAGTCAATCTTTCTCATACTTTCTTAAACAAGTCGACCCAATGGCCTTTAAAGACTATGTGTCTGAGAAGTTTATGAGCAAACATAAGAAGCCAGAAGAAAAATCAATACTTGAAAGAACAACCTTTGAGACACCTAAGTTTGATAGCAAATCAGCGATAAAAAGTATAAAAAAAGTCAGCCAGTTGCCCTACGACCATTATGCGAAAATATATATATTAGAGAGGCAAATACCTTCGGCGCAACACTATCGCATGTACTACACCCCTAAGTTTAAGACTTGGGTAAATAGTATAATACCAGATAAATTCGAAAGCGTCGAGAAAGACGAGCCTCGTTTGGTAATTCCATTCTTCGATAAAGATAAGAAGATGTTTGGTGTTTCAGCAAGAAGTTTTAAACCAGACTCAAAGCTGCGATACATTACTATCATGTTTGAGGATAAACCAAAAATATTTGGCCTCGATACAGTCAACTTCGCTAACCAGTATTATGTGGTTGAAGGTGCATTTGATAGTATGTTTTTAAAGAATGCGGTTGCAATGGCCGGTGCTGATGGAAATACCAATGCTCTTAATAATACAGAAAATGCTGTATTTGTATTCGATTCTGAACCTCGCAATAAAGAGATTCACAAACGAATGGAAAAGATAATAGACGCAGGCTATAAGATTGTGATATGGCCTACAGATATTCCAGGTAAAGATATAAATGAGATGGTACTCAACGGCTATAAAGATATAGAGGGTACTTTAAGAAACAATGTGTATAAAGGATTGGAAGCAAAAATGAAGCTAAACTACTGGAAAAAATCGTAATGACTCTTCGCAAAATCAGTCTCAAATCAAAACAAAAAAAATTAAATAATTAGGAGAGTAGTATGCAATACTGCGGGATAGAAGTCGACAACAAAAGAAACAAAATATTATCAGAACAATCATTGAAGTTATTGCAAGACTACTATTGTAGAGAAGATGAAAAATCCCCGCAGCAAGCATTCGCTAGAGCTTCAGTAGCTTTTAGTAATGGTAATATGAAATTAGCACAAAGGATATACGATTATGTATCCAAAGGTTATTTCATGTTCTCATCTCCTGTTTTATCAAACGCAATACTAAAAGGTGAAGAAGTTAAATCACTACCCATCTCATGTTTTCTAACATACGTTCCAGACACTCTAGAAGGTTTGATTGATCATTCTGCTGAACTACGCTGGTTATCAGTTAAAGGTGGCGGAGTTGGTGGTCATTGGTCAGACATCAGAGCTGTATCTAATAAGGCACCTGGGCCGATGCCATTTCTACATACAGTTGACGCTGATATGGTAGCTTATAGACAAGGACGAACACGCAAAGGTTCTTATGCTGCTTATATGGATTGTGACCATCCCGATATTGTAGAGTTCGTTAATATGAGAATACCAACTGGTGACGTGAATAGAAAGAATCTTAATCTTCATCATGCTGTTAATGTAACTAATAAATTTATGGAAGCTGTAGCAGAAGGTGCTGATTGGGAACTTCTGGATCCTAATAATAAAGTAGTTAGAGAGACAGTATCTGCACGTAAAATATGGGAACTCATTTTAGAAACAAGATATAGAACTGGTGAACCTTACATTAACTTTATTGATACTGCCAATGCAGCGTTACCTCAATCTCAGAAAGACTTAGGTTTATCAATTAAAGGATCTAATCTATGTAATGAAATTCACTTAGTCACCAACGAAGAACGAACTGCAGTATGTTGTTTATCATCAGTAAACCTTGAAGCTTATGATGATTGGAAAGATACTAATATGGTTAAAGACCTTATTGTATTTTTAGATAATGTATTACAATTCTTTATTGATAATGCTGGTGATGAAATTAGTAAGGCACGTTATAGTGCACAACAAGAGAGATCGTTAGGTCTCGGAGCAATGGGCTTTCACTCATACTTACAAAAGCATATGGTCGCATTTGACAGCAAAGAAGCTGATCTGATTAACGAAGATATCTTTTTAAGTATGAAAACAAAAGCAGTGGAAGCTACATTAAAAATGGGCAAGCAAAGAGGCGAAGCCCCAGATATGAAAGGTACTGGTAGACGAAACGCGCATATGTTAGCGATCGCTCCAAACGCAAATAGTTCAATGATCGTAAATACATCTCCAAGTATTGAACCTTGGAAAGCAAATGCATTTACTTCTAGGACTAGGGTCGGAAGTCACCTAAATAAAAATCCGTACCTCGAAAGAGAACTGGATAAAATAGGAAAGAATACAGATGATGTATGGTCAATGATTATTACCAACGGTGGCAGTGTTCAACACCTTGATTTTTTAAATGATCATACAAAAGAAGTATTTAAGACAGCTATTGAATTGGATCAGCTGTCACTTGTCAGATTAGCAGGCCAAAGACAAAAACACCTATGTCAAGGACAGTCTTTAAATATATTTTTCCCTGCAAATGCTGATAAGACAATTCTACACAAAGTACATATGGAAGCCTGGAAACAAGGAACAAAAGGTCTATATTATTTAAGAACCGAAACATCTAACAAAGCAGAAAACGTAACAACGAAAGTTGAGCGCGAAAAGTTAGATGATATTATTAACCCCCAAACAGTACAATTTAGCTCGCCGACCCAAGAGGAACAACAAGATGATTGTCCAAGCTGCCAAGGATAAAAAAATGGATGTAACAATATACACAAAATCTAATTGTCCTTTTTGCGAAAAAGCCAAAGCATGGTTTAAGCAAAGAGGATTTACTTATACACAAATACTACTCGATGATGAAGAGCAAAGATTGGCTTTTTATCAAAGAGTCTCTAATGGAAAAGAAGTACGTAGCGTACCACAAATTTTTATTGATGATAAACACATTGGAACTTATAATGACCTTATGGCGATTGCCGACACACTTGTTAAGAAACAAGGTGGGTTATTAGAGTTCTCAGAAACATATAAACCATTCCATTATCCATGGGCTGTTGAAATTACAACAAGACATGAAAAGATGCATTGGATCGAAGATGAGCTTGACTTATCAGAAGATGTAGCTGATTGGAAAATGGGCAAGATGACACCTACAGAAAAAGAATATGTTACTAATATTCTTCGTTTGTTTACTCAATCGGATGTTGCAGTTGGTCAAAACTATTATGATCAGTTTATCCCTAAGTTTAAGAATAATGAAATTAGGAATATGCTAGGGTCATTTGCGGCTCGTGAGGGTATCCATCAGAGAGCTTACGCATTATTAAATGAAACCCTAGGCCTACCCGACAGTGAGTACCACGCGTTCTTAGAATATTCAGAAATGGCTGATAAGATCGAGTATATGAGAAAGGCTGATACAAATAGTTTACGTGGTTTAGGTCTATCTTTAGCTAAGTCTGTATTCAACGAAGGTGTTGCGCTATTTGCATCTTTTGTGATGCTTTTAAACTTTCAGCGTTATGGCAAAATGAAAGGTATGGGTAAAGTAGTTGAGTGGAGTATCAGAGACGAATCTATACACGTTGAAGGTAACTCAAAACTATTTAAAGCATTCTGTAAAGAGCATGGCCGTGTTGTAGATAACGATTTCAAAAGAGAAATTTATGAGATGTCAAAAGACATTGTAGATCTTGAAGATAAGTTTATTGAACTTGCTTATGAGATGGGAACTATTGAAGGCCTAGATAAATCTGAAGTTAAAGAATATATTCGTTATATTACAGACAGAAGATTACTTCAACTTGGCATGAAGCCAAACTTTAAAGTAAAAGAGAATCCACTTCCTTGGTTGGAATGGGTATTAAATGGTGCAGACCATACAAACTTCTTTGAGAATCGTGTAACTGAATATGAAGTTGCTGGTTTGACTGGAGATTGGGACGAAGCCTACGCAAGATAATTGAGTAACAAATAATGATTGATGCAACACCATTTCAAAAGGTTTTAGATAAGCTTAAGGACGAGGGAAACTATCGTGTCTTTAACGATATAGTTAGAGAGCGCGGTAAGTTTCCTCGTGCTACATGGTATTCTAAATATAGTCCAAAAACAATAATTAGTTGGTGCTCCAACGATTATCTAGGTATGGGCCAAAATCAATATGTGATTGATGCAATGTCTACTGCTTTAGAAAAGACTGGAAGCGGCAGTGGAGGAACACGTAATATTGGTGGTACCTCGCACTATCATGTTACGTTAGAAAAAGTATTAGCTAACTTACATTCTAAACCATCTGGCCTTTTATTTACTTCAGCTTATGTTGCAAACGAATGGAGCATGATCGCTCTATCTCGGATCATTCCAAATATTTGTTTTGTTTCTGATAGTAAAAATCACGCTTCATTGATTGTTGGGATAAATCACTCTCGTGCAGATAAGATGATCTTTACACATAATGATCTAGATGAACTCGAATTAGCATTACAAACTTGCCAGATGGAAGGTAAAACTCCTTGTATCGTTTTTGAGTCTGTTTATTCTATGGACGGTGACGTTGCACCAATTGAAGAGATTTGTGATTTAGCAGATAAGTATGGTGCAATAACTTATATAGATGAAGTGCATGCCGTAGGTTTATACGGAGACACAGGTGCAGGATACTGCGAAAAATTAGGATTACAAGAGAGGGTAGATATAATTAATGGAACTTTGGGAAAAGCGTTTGGTGGCCACGGAGGTTATATTGTTGGTGATAGTGTTGTTCTTGATGCTATCAGAAGTGTAGCAAGTGGATTTATATTCACAACTTCTTTATCTCCTGTAATGTGTGCCGGCTCGATCGCCTCAATACGATACTTACAAGATACTAACGAAGTTAGAGAGAAACATCAACGCAACAGTTTAATTGTAAAAGAACTACTTATAGAAGCAGGGCTTGAAGTACACAAAGATGCTTGCACACACATTATTCCTATAATGGTAAGAGATGCTAAACGTACTAAACTAATGTCTGATTATCTTTTAAATAAACATGGAATCTATATTCAGCCGATTAATAGTCCAACAGTTGAAGTTGGTACAGAACGATTAAGAATTACGCCCACCCCCATACATACAACCACAATGATGTATGAGTTAGTTGAGGCACTCGTAGACACGTTTGAAAATATTTAAATTTGCCTAAATAATTATTATGAAATGGTTAACTTTATTCACATCACTTACACTGGCAACAACAGCTGCCTACTTTAGTATTGTCGGTTTAATGACAATCTTTAGTGGTGCTGCTTTGAGTATCGCCTTTATGGCAAGTGTACTTGAATTTGGTAAAATTGTTTCTGCTGCGTGGTTACACTACGAATGGGAACGTATTAATAATTTATTACGTGCTTATTTTACTGGTGCAGTTATTGTTCTCATGCTTATAACAAGTATGGGTATTTTTGGATATCTTTCCAAAGCACATATTGATGCTGCAATAACCGGTGATAGTTTTAGCCTTGAAGCAAGTATTTTAGATAAGAGATTAGATGGTAAGCAATTACAACTAGATAATCTTACAGGACGATTAGAGAGTTTAGATTATGTCTTACAAACTAGTCAAGCTAAAGATCGCAATTATGTAAACAAAGTTCAGACTACAGAACGAACAGATATTAATGAACAAATTGATATTCTTGTCGATGAAATAGTTGTACTGAACGAAGAAAAGATGCCAATATTAAGACAACAGTTAGACCAAGAAGCAGAACTTGGACCTGTTAAATATATAGCTGACATGATTTATGGAGATGATGCAAAGTCATACTATGACAATGCTGTTCGATGGATTATATTAACCATCATATTCGTATTTGACCCACTTGCAATAATGTTGTTGATTGTATCAACAGCTGCATTTAAACGTGATAAAGAGAAACCTGCTACACCTCTTATTGATGAAACACAAATAATGAATATGGAAATTGAAGAACAACGCACCGAGAGTAGTAGTGGCCTCTTTAGCACAATAGCGAGAAGAAAAATATGAGTATCAAAATGATAGGTGACAATGTGTTAGTAGCAGCTGCGCCAAAAGAAACAAAGACAGAGGGTGGTATTATATTATCATCTGAAGTTAAAGCAACAGCATCAGAACCTGGTGTGGTAATTGCTAAAGGGCCAGAAGTAACTTGGCTCGAACAAGGCGATACGGTATATCTCCAATGGGATAAATCAATGCCAGTCAGAATTAAAGGACAAGACGCTGTCATAGTCCATTCCGATTATATCAGGGCAGTAATATCATGAATATAAAAAAATTAATGTGGGGTGGATTAGGTTTCCTTTCATTAGGTGTTGCTTATATTGGAGTTATTCTACCAGGAATTCCATTTAGTATTCCTGCTGTATTTGCAGCTTATTGCTTTGCTAAGAGTTCAGATAAAATGCACGATTGGTTGTATGGCCATAAACTGTTTGGACCATTCTTAACTAATTGGGAAACAAAGAAAGTATTTCCTCAGAAAGCAAAATATATGATGTTAGGATTTATGGCTTTCGCTTTAATCTTAATGATTGTAACAACTGGTAACTGGAAAGCAGTTGCTTACTCCGGATCCTTTATGGCTCTAGGAGCACTATGGGGGTGGAGATATCCTTCTACACCAGAAGAGTACGATCGCCGAAAAGCAGCCGGTGAGAAAATAGGATTGTTTAAGTAATGAGTGATAAATATTCAGATAACGACTATCAAATGTGGCTCAGAATGAATGCGTTTGTGCGACACATGCGTGATGCTCAAATGCGTATGGAATTAGAAGCAGAGCTTGATCGCTTAGATGAAATTGATATGATAGTCGATTGTATGGATGAGTTTCCAATTGTAGATGAATTATTAGCAGGAATTATTAAATGAAACTTAAAGTGATGTTAAGAAAGTATCGGTGTCCAACATCAACCAAAGGTACTATAGTAAATTTATATGTCTAATAAAACAACTCAAGAAAAGATTTTGCAAGTAGTCAACTTGTCACCTGATGAGTCAATGATCGAAAAACTAACAGAAGTACATCCAATGACCCAAATAGTATACGCAAGTGTGCTACAGGTTATTGTGTTTGGATTAATGCTATTGTCATTTACGACAATTAATTGGGGAATAATTAATATTATAGGTTGACAAGCGCATTAAAATATGTTATAATATAAAATAAATTATGTTAGGAGAATATTATGAGTGATTTTGAAATTTCAAACCGTGGTACAACAGAAGAAGTTAGATTATCTAGAGTACTTGCTAATGAAGTAGAATGGGTACTAAAATCAGGCGGAGTACTTGCAGTTCAGATAGAAAATGCATATAAGCCTTTAAAAGCTTTTTACGAACAACAGCTTGAAAAAGAAGGGTATGAAGAAAGTACATTTCCAAAGCCTCTTCAGAACGATTTATTTAATAAGGAGATTTGGGAATAATGCCGAAAATCTATGAAAGCCCTGATAAGGGTAAAACTGTATATGCAAGAGAGATAGGTGCACCATTTGAGTCACGTGTTCTCCAACCAGATGAAACTGGTAAAAAGCCATATACTAATGGAAAAAAACCTCAGGAAGCATCTGAGATAGAATCATCAAGAAAGGTTTCTAAGACCTGGAGCATGGAGCAAGATTAATGACTGAATATGTTAAAGTGAGTTGTGTGTCTATGTTTAGACAAACCTATATGATTCCTGTTGATGAATTGCAGCAAGAGAATACTGAAATTGATATTCTTCAAGATCCAGCTAAACAAATAGAATGGGCTGAAGATAGTGTAGCATCAGAAGCAGTAGATGAGTTCTCTCAGAAATGGTTAGGTGAAACTATTACAGAATCTTCTATATTAACAACAGACCAAGTATTAGATTTATTTGATAAAGATAATCCTAATCTTGTTGACGAATGGGATAGAGAACGTAAGTTAAAATTCGTTCGTAATTGGAAGGTACCAGCTCATCCTACTGCAAAGTGATTAAAATTTATGGCGTAGCTTCTTGCGGTACTTGTGAAACTGCTAAGAAGAAATGCCAAGAGTTCGGTGTCGAATACGAATACTACGATATGGTATATCGACAACACTATCTACAAGCTGTTGAAGCCAACGCTGATATGACAAAGATTCCAATTGTCATAGTGGATGGCGAATACATAGGTAGTTATAAAAGCCTATTAAGTTTTCTTAGAGGTGTAAGATATGGAATCAAAGGACTATAAGTGTTAGATAAATTCAATCACTGGAAAGATGTATGCAAGGTACATTGGAGAGAAATTGTTACACTATCGGTAGCATTACACTGGATAGTTGACTTGTTTATTTTGGGACCTATTGTATTCTTTTTAGGTGTCATGTTTGGCTTACATTTGGAGCATTAATGTCAAAGTTAGATAAATTATTAGATACCATACAATTCTGGAGCGTTAAAGCTTTAGTATATTTTGGTGTTGCTTTATGGGGTGTAATAATTCTTATTGCATGTTTTAGTTTCATATAGTATAAATAGGCTATATGGCATATTCACAAAAAGTACTCGACAGATTTGAAGCGGTAACCAATAATCCTGCAGCACACGGAGTCGGAAGGTTTGATCCTGATGACCCTTATGTAGCAACAGGAATGACTGGTGCTCCCGCTTGTGGTGATGTAATGAAACTCGATCTTAAGTTAAATCCTGAGACCGAGGAAATCATTGACGTTAAATTTAAGACCTATGGTTGTGGTTCAGCAATCGCAAGTTCATCGATGTTCATTGAAATGCTAGTTGGTAAAACAATAGAAGAAGCAAAACTAATTAAAGACAGCGAAATCGCAGAAGCTTTAGAACTACCCGCAATTAAAATACATTGTTCCGTTTTAGCAGAAGACAGTATTAAGAAAGCAATTGAAGATTGGGAAGAGAAGAAAGCTGGTAGAAATACAACATGGATTGAGCGAAACACTAAGCAAAGGGTATAGCAATGTATGAGTATAAAACAAAATTAATTAAAGTCGTTGATGGAGATACAGTAGATGTAGACATCGATCTCGGCTTTGGTATCTGGTTAAAAGACGAAAGAGTTCGTATTATGGGGATTGATACTCCAGAATCTAGAACTAGAAATAAGGTTGAAAAACTTTTTGGAAAGGCAGCTGGGAAAAGGTTAAAGGAATTGCTTGGACCAAATCCAACATTGAGAACTCAGGTTTCTCGTGATGGTGAAGATATGAAAGGTAAGTTCGGTCGTATCCTAGGAGACTTTGATGTATACTGTTCAACAACAGACTCATGGCGTCCTGCTACTATTGTTATGTCTGAAGAAGGCCATTGTGTACCTTACACAGGTGGATCTAAAGAAGATACTCTTGCTGCTCATTTAGTTAACAGAGAAAAGTTGTTAGAGTCAGGTTACGTTGATAAAGCAAAATATGATAAGCTAATGGCTACAGGTAAATATATTTAAATAATGGAGAATTGATATGCCAATCAAATTGAAAGAAGATCAAGTAGTTAGAAATAAGGCTACTGGAAAGAAACACACTCAAAGATTCTTTATGAGAAGTACACCAATTAATGAGTTGGTTAGCACTTATACAGGTCGCAACTGTCAACCAAAACTTCGTCAAAAAATTCGCAATGAATTTGTTAGAAGAAAGGTTGAAATACCCGCAATCGCTGAATAAAAAATAAGTTAATTAATTTCGCTTTAGGGGTTGACAAACACCCTTTGATGTGATATAATATACTTATATTGAGGGAAACACCCCCGTCGGTAAGAGAAAGTAGAACTCGCGGTTCTACACACCGAGGAGATAGTTTGCACGAGATGACGACATTATCGATCGTTCAGAGGCAAGATTAAAGGTGGACAAACCCGTACGGTAGCTTAAGGAAGACCGATCTAGGAATAGATGTAATCACACGGGTACAGAACGAATCAATATAGACTGAGACGAGCCAGGGTATGAAGAAACGCTTGATACCATAGTGGGAGAGAAACCCCGCAGTGCTGAAACGAGACAGGTTGTAGATTTTGCGATTTATAACGACACAACGACTTAGCGGTCAAGGGTCTTTATCTTTAGGAGAGATAGTAGGAAGCTTCGGCTAACCCTACCTGGACTACTGATATTAACAAAGTAAGACGTAAGTCCTAGGCCAGTCAGTCGACCTTTAAGTTTCAACAATAGGGGCTCTAAGCTCGGGGTAGGGACAGGATTACGATTAACAATTCTACATTACTTAACGAATTACGTTAACACAATCCATCCCCCCAAATTTAATTTTGATAATATGAACAACCGCAACAAAAACTTCCTAATCAACTTCAGTCCATTATTAATAGCAGCAGTTATTATGATTACTATGATCATCTGCTCTTACTTAAATGATAGAGAAGAAATTGTTGGATACACAGACCACGGCATTCCTGTCCACATGAAAGAAATAAATGAATAAAACAGTTGACAAATGCCCTTTAATGTGTTATAATATACTAATATTGAAAGGAATTACCTTTTAGAATTTAATAACGAAGGTAAGACTTCACAATAGAGAGAAAGAAAGAAATGGCAAATGGTACAGTAAAATGGTTTAATACATCTAAAGGTTTTGGATTTATTACGCCAGACGAAGGTGGCAAAGATGTGTTCGCACATTTTTCAGCAATCAAAGGAGATGGATATACATCACTTGAAGAAAATCAAAAAGTGACGTTTGATATCGAACAAGGTGAGAAAGGACCACAAGCAACTAATATTGTTTAACCTATGATATACAATAGAAGTAAAACTAACCAGTTCAATGGTAGAACTGTTGACCTAACACCTGGGCCTAGACACCCCAAAGATAAAAGACCACAAAGGGACATGCCCTTTGATATAGCACTTAGAAAATTTAGAAAACAGATTGAAAAAGCTGGGATCGTAAAGGAACTAAGATCTAGAGAATTTTATGAAAAGCCAACTGCAAAAAGAAAGCGCAAAAAGGCAGAAGCATGTAAGAGGGAGCTGAAGAGAGTATCTTCAGAGTTTAGCCCTTATAATGCAAAAGGACAAAAACATTACAAATAAAGGTTGACAAACCGATAAAAGTGTGTTATAATATATTATAGGTTGGTGGGTAAATCCTAACGGACTACTGCCTTCGGGAGCAACACCTAAACTACCGATACGTCTCCACGGAGAGTACCATACTGTGTAGGAACGGAACGCCAAAGAAGCGACCATCAACCTCTTTTTTATTATGGAGTTTTTATGGCATTAGCACGTGGGTTATCTACAATCCAATCTAAACGTTACACATCTAAAATTACCAAAGCTCGTCTACAGGAGCTTGAAGTTGAGTGGCGTAAACACAACAAATTTATGAAGCAGAAAGGTATGCATGATCTGAGATACAATAATTTCTCAGACTACCTTGACTACTGCTTTGGTAAAATCAAATTTAAAAATACTTTCAAGCCTTACGAGCCTTCAAAAACTTATCGTCGTCAAGATAATAGGGATAAATACCCATCAGCTACAATGACAAAAGCTGTTAAGTCCGTTGACGATAGTTGGAAGAGAGAAGAAAGTAAAAAATTCACAGTAGCACCTGCATATAACAAAGGTGCATATCAAGTCATTCCGCGGAGTGACATAGAACATATAGGTAAATAATTATGGCTCAATGGCCAGAGAAGAAACCATGGCATGACGGTTATAGAATGCAATTTGATTACGATGATTATATCTTATCAGTTGTACAATTTACTGGGTCGTATGGATATAGAGCAGGTTTATGGGAAGTAGCTTTTATGGATAGAGCAACCGAAGATTTTGTTGAGCCTCCTTTAGATTTCATGAGTGAATACTCTAATGCCGATATAGGTATCTACGGACACCTTAATGATGCTGAAGTTGATCGTATAGCACAAGCGATGGAAAAATTATGACTAAGCAATGGCACGGTGGTAAAGGATCACAGCAACGTAAATCAGATACAAAAGCTTACGCTGATAACTGGGATGCTATATTCGGTAAAAATAAAGAAACTAAGACAGTATCTGAAACTATGCAAGATGAATTAGAGCCAATACATCATGAAGGCGATAAAAAAGATTTAAAAAAATATGTTGACAAATCAATATAAGTGTGTTATAATATACCTTTATTATGGAGAAAAAGATGAAGCCTTGGGAAGTTATACAAAAACTTGAAACAGATAACTCGCGTCTTTTTAAAGAAGCTACAGTTACAGAAAACTTAGATTCACCTGCTTTTATAGAAGGTGTTACTATGGCACTAAATCCGTTTATAACCTTTGGTGTTAGTAGTACCATTCCAGCTAAGAAAGATACACTTGACTGTTGGAGTGATGATCTCTGGTTTACTTGGGACGACTTTGAGCAACTAGCCTTTAACCTTTCTACAAGAACACTATCTGGACATGCTGCTCGTGATGCGATCGCTCATGCAATGAGTATATGTCCTGAAGATGCTTGGAACTTTTGGTATCGTAGAATCTTATTAAAAGATTTTAAATGCGGTACATCTCGTGCAACCTTTGAGAAATGTGGAATGGTTATTCCATCGTTTAATTGCATGTTAGCAACCAACGGTGATGGTAACAAACATATGAAAGGCGATTGTCTTGTTGAATACAAGTACGATGGTGTTCGAGCCATTACTTTAGTCAAAGATAATGTAGCTACTATTTACTCCCGTAATGGTAAGGTATTATCGAACTTTCCACATATTGAAAAAGCTCTTAGTAAACCAGAATTTAATGATAAAGTTTTCGATGGTGAAGTAATGAGCGAAGACTTTCAATCTTTAATGAAACAAGTACACCGTAAAAGCGGTGCTGAAACTTCTGATGCCTACCTCGCTCTATTTGATATGATTACATTAGAAGAGTTTGAAAGTGGTAAAAGTTTAAATAGTATTATAGAGCGAAAAGAGTCGATTGATTCTTTAGTGTTTGATGAGTGTATTAAAGTAGTTGCATATGAACAAATGAATATCGACACAGAAACTGATCGCTTTAAAGCAATGAACAAGATTGCTCTAGATAACGGTTACGAGGGTTTAATGATTAAGCCGATAACTGGAATCTATGAGTGTAAACGATCTAAAGGTTGGTTTAAAATCAAACCTTTTATTGAGTTAACTTTGGAGGTACTTGGAGTTGAAGAAGGCACTGGTAAGTACGTTAATAAACTTGGGGCGCTTATTATCGGTGGTACTGATGAAGGACACAACATACATTGCAATGTTGGTTCTGGCTTGTCTGATAGCCAACGTGTTGATATTTGGGCTATGAAAGAAGAAGTAATCGGTCAACTCGTTGAAGTTCGTGCTGATGCAATTACGATCAGTCAAGACTCAGATGAACTATACAGTTTAAGATTTCCAAGATTTAAAACTTTCAGAGGCTTTGAGCCAGGAGAAAAACTATGATAGATATATTAACTAACTTAATGGGGCTTGCTCTAACTACTATGTTTCTCTTATTCAGTTATGTAGGAATACACATGGTGTTTGAGAAAGATGCAAAGAAAACTATTCCTTTAATTTGGGAGAAAGGTGGAATCCTTCACAAGTTTCTTAAACCTAAAGAATACGAAGTTTTTGATAAGTCTAAAATTAAATATAGAGATGGAGACAATACATGAGACCATTAGTCGAATACGTTGATCTTGCTAAGGAGTCCTTGGTAAGGAACACTGATTGGATAGATTGGAAGTATGTTGGAAAATTAAGTTTGATTATCGTACCTGTCCTACTTTGGACAATTTATTGGGCTACCTTAGAATTCGTTTACAATTTAAGTAAATGGATTAATGTAAGGGGCGGAGATTTACTTGAGAGGTTTATGAAAAATGATTAAGACACAAAGTACTATCAATCGTGAAAAGAAAGAAGCAGATGATCTAATGGCAGCATTCCTTGAAAGGGGTGGAGTTGTACAAGTTATCCCACCATCAGCGTGGAATGAAGAAACAGAAAGACCTACAGTTTCACCTCGAGTAATTGGTGTATAATGGATTTTTTTGTATTGCTTGGATGCTTGGCTGTAGTAATGATTATTTTAAACAAATGGGATCGTGAAGAATGATTGAGATTTTAAAAGAAGTAACTGATTGGGGTGATCATACGATCGCTAATGGTTTCTATCACATTAATGGTCAAACTCAGTTGGTTGCATATCAACCTCCTGGTGGAGATCTGAAGGTGTTTAATAAACCAATGAAGAACTTCTCAAAGTCAAGACGTAAGTTTGTAAAGGTCGGAGACTATCAGGAGAAAGGTAGTCTA
>Ga0209092_10003008_pt1 | contig 15029 bp, 9 predicted proteins | sample FraStrMetagenome_FD_187446 | JGI IMG/M metagenome (GOLD analysis project Ga0209092, IMG submission 187446) | Marine eukaryotic phytoplankton communities from Arctic Ocean - Fram Strait ARC3M Metagenome (SPAdes) (version 2) | ecosystem: Environmental > Aquatic > Marine > Oceanic | place: Fram...
TTTTCATTCTTACATCATCGGCCTTCCCCAACTTTTCTCACACGCATAAATCAATCAATATATCAATGAATCAATGAATGTATATCCTTTCTCAACACAGCAGTTGAAGTTATGCGGGATTCAAGCTTGTGCACATCGGTATCCATACTCTATAGTGTTGAACATGTTCCAAAAATAAGGTGGTAAGTCGGTCGTTTTTTGATTTTCAAGATGAAAATTTGCACATGGAAGATGAGAATAACGCTTTCTGAGATGAAAATCATGCGTTTGTAATCGAGGAAAAATGTATTTTTTGAGATGAAAATTATCAATTTACAGACGAGAAATTGGCACTAAGATGAAAATATTCCTTTTTAAGACGAGAGATAGTGAGTCGGTCGAGTTTACCTCGATCTACGCTATTTGACCTAAATTTCTCGTAGGAATTTACGTAGAAGCTTTATATTGGTTATTCCAGAATCAGGATATCTCAACTTCTCCTTACTGCTTACTGTTAATTATATATTTCTAAGCAATGATAATATTCAGTCTTTGTTCATTGCAAATATGCAGAGACATTCAAAACACTCTGATGAGGAGTTTGGAGTATTTTTTTTTAAACTGTATGCTTTTATTTTATTATGCTAGTGGAAGTGAAGTTGGGGAATTTCGCTTTATGTGCGCAAGATGATCAGAAAAGCGTCAAAATTTGTTTTTATTGGAAAATATGTTCCGCTCGTAAAAATAATAAATACGGGTACTACCGGTACTTCGAAGTAAATGAAAACACTGAACACTACCATGACGGGAACAGCAAAACAATCACGTAAATCAAAGCGACACCTATCATCGACACTTTTTTCACGTATACCAGATACCTGCCGTAATGCCAATGAAGCAGCGACGACATTGGGCCGTCTAATCTCCCAAAATGTGGTTCAAGAATACATGTTACGTTTCAAATCTAGACGTGATCAGCATAGAGATCATGGCGACTCTATCGCAGAAGATTTCGTGTCTTCGTTGTTTTTAGATGAAGTGTACGAGCGTAGTAATTTGCCAGGGTCAATTGCCATTTTAACATCCTTTTTCGATGGACTAGTCTATGAGGTGTCAAAACAGGAGAAAAATATGATATTGTCACGTAACTGCTTGGAACAGGTGAGGCCGACCAGTTTACTTCAGTTAAAAGTATTTTTCGCGTTTCATAGTCTAAACTTGAAATGCCGTAAAAGATTGTTCTGGATTGGAACAAATGGATTATTAATCTTGTGTCCAAATCAAATATGGCATTCTTGCGAGTCGCAACGACGTCACTTGTACAGTTCTTGGCGATGAATTTGGAGCATTTACAGAGTATAACTGAAAAGCTGGTTCGTCAGATATATTTTGAGGACTTTTGTTGTATCCCGTGTATGAAGCGATTGTTAATAGGGGAATCTATTCGCATGGCCTCGAGAATAAATGATCCTTACCTGGTCAATCAGTTTTTGATGCCGATACTGTCGATGAGTATCTTACGGCCATGTTCATCCAACTTAAAAGAAAAGCTATTTGTAATAGAAAGTATGCTTCGCATCTTGCGCCACAATAGCTGCTCTGGTTTTGGATTATCATTATTGAATGCCAACCAAATTTTATTGAGTCAATTTCTCGATAGATTTGTAATTATAGATAAATCAAGAAGATTGGCAGGTTCAAAACGCGAGGAGCTTTTCGAACAAAGAATGAATACTCTCGAGTTTCTAACAGATTGGATCATTGGCTACACAGAATGCATGGTACTTGTAATGTGTCGACAGAACAATGAAATAGATACATGTTCGAACGAAGAAGGGATAATTCAAAGACTGCTTTCAAGTACATTCGATAACATTTTCGGAGTTTTTCTGCCCATTATCATTTTCGAATCTTCCCCGGCGCCTTTATTTGACATGATTCTTCATTTGATTAACCAACACCGGCACCGACTTTTCTTCAATATTCAACCCAAATCTTTGTACCGTTTTGTGATGTCCATATTATTGCAAGCGTCAGAAGTGCATGTTTGCGAGGGTATCGTAATTCTTCGCGCTTTGCTGTCTGATTGTTTTAAGTGTTATGATGCGATATCTTACGACTCAATTCGAAATATTTGCATGGTTGCATCATGCATTTGGTGTGCAAGTTCTTACTCACCTCTAGTCGATTGTTCCAAGGGGTTACTTGAGTTTCTCTTGCGAGCAGGAAAACAAAATAAGGAGGTTGATTCACCTACATCAAATCATAATAATCACTTGAATGTACACCATTTGGTGGCATTATCAGGGGAAAGGACACGACATTTTTTGTTTACAATGTTAAGATTATGTAAGACGCCTTCTGTACTTATGAGTGAAGCAAACTTTGTGTTTAGCTTAAGTCAACTACTTTCTCAAAGGAATGGGCGACATGACAAACTTGCGATACTAGAAGTGATTAAAGAATCCTTATCTGCTCAACCATCTCTTTGCTTTCGATTTATTCCTGTCGCATCTTATTTTTGTAACGAAATGATTTCTGAAGATCCAAAATTAGTTTTGATAACTCTGCGGATACTGTGCCGGTCTGCGCCGCAAGATAAGCATTGCGCAAAGCAAATATGGCAAATTCTCTCTACTTTTACCTGTGATAAGGTGCCTAATCATTTGAGAACAGTGACCATCCGTTTGTATGCTCACCTACTTCAAGATAGTCGTCGTTTATTGGACCGAGTGAACGACTCTTTGCTCAGTTACATCAATGATGCTAACGAAGAAATTCGGGTTGCAGTCGTCATGACAATATCAGATATGTGTTTAATCGATAGTGATGCGGCAACTGAATTCGTGGGTCCACTTCAAATATTTTTGAGAGACGATTCTTATATCGTTCAAGCTCTAGCAATAAAATCGCTCCATTTGCTCTGTGCTTCGGGAGTTATGCAGTATGATTTGGTTATGAAGGCTCTTAGTAAAAGGCTCAATTTTGAACTCGAATCTAAGATTATTTTAAACCAAAATACCACCTTAATATGCGAATTGTGCAACCTTCTTGGGGATGGTGAATGCGGTGACGATGATAGCTCTTGCGATAGTGATACTGAACTGGTCTCAAGTCAGACTTCACGAGCAGTTAACATTCTCCTAGATATTGTTGCCAAGATCGTCACGTCCACTGATCATGACGAAAAGAAATATTGCGTTGAAACTGCTTTTTATAATTTGAATCGTTATAGTTATGAAGCTCTTGGAATCGACGGTGAGATGATTCGACGGGCTACTGATGGTGATCTTGAAAAATGCCAATACAATAAAATTGTTAGTATATCATCTTCTGCGTGTGCGAAATATTTCAAATTTAATGAATACGAAGTCACTTCACTTGTTCAATTCATGAAAAAAATTGTAGCAGCAGAACAAGACGCATTGGGTCCATTGTTGTTTAAAAGGGCAAAACAGAATATTGAGAGCGGAAAAAAAGCTACTGTTGTTGATACCCAACTTGATTTACCGTTTCCGCCGAACGAGTTTCTGCGAGAACGTTTTCACAATTCGCCATGCATTGGAAGTGGGTTCGGTATGCTTTACGGCACAAATTATTCATCTACTACCGAGCTACTTGAAGATATATCAGATGTAATGTGTGAAGTCCAAAGTTACGAAAGCGACTTTGTAGAGAACTTGTTCATCGTCAATGGGGTGCTAGCTGGTACGTCAGCAATTTTCTCTTGACGCACTTTTATGTTCATCACTTAAAATCTTTTATTCGTCACGACAGGTATGCACAAAATTGTAAAGTGCTTGCGAAAATTCAATGACGAAGAAAAGAAGGTGATCGAAGAGCTCCATTCTTTGACCGAATTAAATATTCATGATAGTTATCACCTCTTCATTAGCGGGTTTTGCTGCGTTCATTCGTCAACTAGCACAATCTTTTTAAACTTTGTTGAGGATGAATACAAAAGTGTATTGTCGTCAATAAAGGGAGGTTATTTTGAAAGCATCGACCATGGCATGATTTGCCTCTCGCTTTTGGGGTCGAGGTTTACTTCGATGTACTCAATTGAAAAAAATTGTCATATTGTTGAAGAATATGAGACAGAGTTTAAATCGAACGTGATTCATTCCTTCTTCGGTGCTCATTATGGTGCTAGCATATTGTCTCAAGCACTTTTAAACCAAACATCCTCACAAAATTTTGACGAAGCTTTAGCACTTGTTTGTAAATTACTTACTTTGCTTTTAACAGATTTAATTAGTTGTATTGAGGGCCCTTTTCGGCCGTTGGAAGAGCTAATACGTTTTCTGTCAACAGGCAAATGGTCCTCTACCATATTACGCTTGTTTGAATCAACACGATATAGTGTGACGGAAGTGAACAAAGCAAGATGCAAAAGTTTGTGCATCGCCTTGTCTGCTTCAGCACCATGCTTTCCTCATCTTCATAGAGACTTTCTACATTGTATGTTTCAAATGATGTTGAAGATGCCACATGGTGTCGGTAAAGGTTATGCATTATCTACCATGCTTGAATTGAGAGTGTTGCTACATGATATCGAGCAAAGAAATATTAGGGATCTCTACGATGAGTGTATTACTGCCTTAGATGTCGAGAAGGATGTTGAGGATTTATTTTTGGTGCTGGTTCATTGCTCAACTCATGGCCAAGATATTTCTTTTCAAGAATCTCTACAGACTCTTCACTCCTTCGCCACCGACCTTAATCACTCTGCCTCGATTAGAGATTCTTCTTTGATTGCGATGTGTTCAGGACTGTGCCTAATTCCAGGTTTGGCTGCTACTTGTACAGTCGATCTTCCCAAGCGTCGCCAAGGCTTGAAAGCTGAGGATGTCAAATTTGTAACTGATATGTGCACCTCTCTTGCAAATCAGTCCACAAGATCATTTAACCTACCATTGACTCTTCTTGGCCTTTTGAGCGTTTTTAAAAGTAATGATGTTGATGATGAGGAATCGAAGGAGACATGCAGACTCTTTGATTATAAAACAGGTCAAGCGAAGCCATCGACAGATATCGAGAAGCGCGTGCCGTTTTCCGTTTATGCCCGCCATGGAACTTTGTGTGACTTTGCTCTGAGTGAATTCTATCGCTCGTCATCTCGAAGCGTTGATTTTCTACTTTCGCTTCAGAACGCTCATTTACCACCAAAAATAGTAACTTATTTGAAGCGTTATCTCCTTGAAGATATAAGTCACTCATCTCGAAAAAGCAAGGGAAACAATTTTAGAAAAGTCATAGATTTCTTAAAATTTCAAATTAGCCATCGTCGAGGAAGTGTAGAAAGAAATGGTTATGTACAGTTATTCATTGATCTTTCATGCAAAGATTTGCAATTTATTGTGAATACCTTTGGAACTGACGGCATTTTTCATATGATACTAGTTCTTCGAGAAGTTATATTTTATATACCAAGTGGACTTGTTGAGAATGTTTTCACTTCGATTTGGGCTTCTTGCACGTTTCAAGCATCTGCAAACCATAATTTGCTGTGTGCACACGAATTCGTAAGATGCCTCGGAAATATCTTTCATCATACTTCTACAAAAGATATTGCTACCCGGCAGCGACAATCTCTATCTCCGATTGTTCAACGTTTTTGTGAAGACTTCACCAACAATATATTCGATTCTATCGCACATTTATTCTCACTTGCATCTGCTGGTGACGCCTTCGAATGCAACGCATTGGAGTCTATTTGGAAAGATTTTGCTTCATGTCTATCATTCTTATCCAATAAAAACCTTGATGATCATTTGCTGTACTCTACTCTGAAGGAAAAGTCACCCTCAAACGACCATTTTGTTTGCAGTGCACTTCTCTGTCTCGATTCTAGACTTTGTTCAAGTGGCATACGTAGTATCCTAAGAGATTGGTCGCTGCAAACGAATTTGTCAGATTACAACTATATTTCTTTTCAACGAATATTTCTTGCATTAGCATTGTCTCATTCATCGAGTAGCGACAAAGAGAAACATCGTATACTTGTCCAATGTTTTGAAAGTCTCTTCTTGTCGGGTATTGATTGTGACGCAGTTTTTGATGTGATCGCCGTTTATGTCACCGTCTGGCAACATTCGGTTGACGACACCGCAGAGGCACTTTTTGTCTGGTGGCTTGATGTTTCGAATAACGATGAGTTACTTTATAAATGTTTTGCGACGGATTCCGACACAATACGGTTACTCTACGAAATTATACGAAATGATTTTCCTCTGAATATCCAAATACTTTCACACAAACTTGGGATCACTGATATCCTCCAAAACTTTATCTTTCAGTTATTAACCAATGAAGCAAACTTCTCACAGAAATTTCGAAGTTATCATTTCCTACGTAAAGCTTATTGGGGACTTCAATTGGGTGATGGAATAAACGATTTTTCTCGTCTCATGTCGATTGGACATTACACGAACTAGAGGAAGAGTCGCATCGAGTTGAAAGTTCATCTACTTGATGTTGCCTTTTGTCTTTTGCCAACGGCGAGGGGCGAAATCCCCATTTGTGCTTCTGCTTTAGAATTTAATTCAAACCTAAAATTGAGAATTGAGTAAATATTGTCACAGAAAGTTGCGAAGATCTCATGTTTGGGACCATCAACCAATCATCAATCGTATTTCGATGCTTTATTTAAAACCTGAATAACTAAGTACTTGATGCTTTCAAAATCCTCCAATACCGGATTGATGTGACCTATTGGTTCGCAATACGAACCTCGTAGCGCTAAAACAGTTAGTGCCATGGCGGGAAACCATGTTGAACTCCTGGATGTCGTTCTTTCGGTTTCTTGGTCCCCGAGTGCACGGGTCTCATGAGCCAAGAGGGTATCATACCTTGAGGGTGTAGCCTTTTGATCAAAAGATCTTCATTCTTTAGAATCTGAAGTGATATTTGTCATAAGAAGTGCCTTGCAAAGTCTTGCACACTACAGTGTCTATTCGGACTAAACATGTATGTAAGGTGTTTGTAAAGTAGAGATTACAATCACAACAAACATCAGTATTCTCTATTAGTTGTAGGATATCTGGGAAATAGGTTGATCGAGTGATTTTGTATATATTCTCAATAGCAAGTCATCAGGCATCTGAAGTTGCAGTACATCTACTTACTGGCGCTTCTATAGGCGCAGACATGACAAACCTATGTGCTTCGCAGATGAGGGAATCATTGAGGTTGAGAAATATACTCATACGAAGCGAAATTAAAGTTAAAGAATGCGAGTGTGTTAGCACTATGAGAAGAAAGGAAAACCTTCGCCCTTTTCTTTCTCTTCGGCTTTTCTTTCACGTTCTTTGTGTTCCTCGTCGAACTCCTCGTCAATTGCGCATGCAATCGCGATTACTAAATAAGCGTCCATCCCAGAAGATACCTGAACTTGATAATGATTAAATGCATCAAATTGAAAAATGCCATCCTATCGTAAAAATTTTTAACACTGAGAGTTGCAAAGAATCAAAAATGCAAGCATCAACAAACCTTTTTCACGCGCGCAACGATTTTACCGGTCGTATTCTTCATTACAAACTTCCTATCAATAAAGTCTCCCGATATACGAAATGCAGGAGGAATTTTAAAGGGACCAACACCACTTCCCTCAGTGTAAAACGAAAAGGAGTCAGTAAGAGCAATAGCTTCCTTTTCTAACCATCCAATTTTTTGGTTGTTGCCATCATAAATGTCATAGGTAGGAGTCATGGCAACCAACTTTCTATCCATAACCGCAACTTTGCGATTATCTTTACTCCATACACTCATTTTATCCTTGCCCGGGAGATGAAGCATCGCACCGCGTACTCTAGAAAATTTTTGTCCTCCCAGGAATACATCAAAATCTTCACCAGTAAATGATATAGCACGTTCGGCAATAGCAAAACATCGACTATCTGCCGATATAGAGTCCACTGAACACAGAGGCGCTTCAAGAGGCAATGATTCCGGGTCAATATCCTCCACTTCATCTCCAACTCCTAACATATCAAAAAAGTTCATTCGCAAATCGGTTTTTGTGGACGGAGTTCGAGTACGAATACGAGTACGAGTATCCCCGAAGTTTGTTTTCATCGTGGATGGGAACTTGAATGAGAAACTTTCCTCGATCATACATGACGATATTATAATTGTGAACAGTAGTAGCACTCGTACGTGTTGTAATAATGAAATGTACGAACGCATCGAAAGAATATGACGTAGTTGGAATTTATTGTTGGCGTTCATGTTAGGATCTCTTGAGTAAAACGGGATACATATAAATAATCAAACGAGTGAGGAAAAAGTAAAAAGGATACTGAATGTACTGATTGATTTACTGATACACACACAAAGTGATGAGATACGAGTACAAGCAGTTAGCAACTAGTAATACAATGAACTTGGAGACTTGAGATGTGTGCCTTCCTTTATTTTTGAACGTTGAAACGATATCTAACTCTGACTCTGACGATATCTTTATATATATCTTTGTTTTATAGAATATAAATATTTGGAAATATCTCTGTGTTGAATTCTTCTCAAGAGGAAACATATCGCTTGCGAACTTTCGAACAAAATGATTCCACCCTCGAACATAACCGACTGTGATTGGTGATTGGTGATTGGATTTGTGATTTACCACATGCAAGCAAGCAAGAGGTAACCCAAGCAAGCTCAAGCTCATACATGTTGGAGGCAAGACCCATATGCCCATATGCCATGATACGATAGACCTCCTGCGTTCGCTTTTAAACTTGTGTTAGATTACACGAGTACACATTTCACTTACAAACTAAAAACCAAAACTACAGCAACTACCACTACCACTACTCCTATTAATAACGATAATAATAGCAATAAAACCACTTACGGAGACGTTACCTAAACCACTTTTCTAATTTTCTATATTTATCATGTCGGCGGCAGTAGCTACAATGGCAGTGAAGTCCAAAGCTGGGGGATTACAACAACCCTTACTAGACAAGGATGGAGAGTAAGTATGTTTCATAGTGATGTGGTGTTTACATTCGTGCCACTGAACTTGGTGAAATCGTGAGTCTCACACTGCTGAAATTGTTTGTGTTTGTGATTTTGTTTCGTTAGGCCAAATGATGTCGAAGCTCAAGATGGTGGAGAGGAAAAGGGAGGATGCAAGCCCAAACATGCCTTGTATTATCTAGGTGCTCTTTGTTTGGCGGGTCTATGGGGAGCTTCATTTTCGGCAGGGGCGTTGGTGTTGGTCGCAGCACCGTTTGGCATCTTCTTTGCTTTTTATTCAGCGAGTTTAGCAGTGGCGCTTGAAGATTCGGATAGCGCCAACCAAATGCAAAATGCAATGAGACAGACCGTCAACGAATTAGGAAAACAAAATGATAAACTTACGCAAGAGAGAGAAAAGCTAACGGGTGAAGTAGATAGAGTGGGTGAAATCGAAGCTAAACTTGCAAACATAGCAGAAGCGCAAGGAGCCAATGTATCGAAGCTCGTCAATCTTGTGAAACGAAATAAAAGATATTTGAAGGAAATGCGACAAATCGAGAAATCACTTATTGTTCAAAAGCTGGTTGAGTTAGTCATAGAAAGTGACAAGGATGGAGACTATAATATCGACGCTGATGAATGTGAAATTTTGATTTTGAGGATGAATAATTTCCGATCCTACATCAAGGTGAATAAGAAAAACTTTAAGGCAGAATTGGACAAGACTGGGGGATCAGTTGCAGGTATTATGAATATTGTCAAGACTATTCTTGACCCAGATGCGGACAAGATTCCTGTAGACAAGAGAATATTTGTGATTGATCCAAATCTTGGGCAGCTCGATAAAGGAAAAGCCAAGAAGAAGTAGAAAATGTACTCGATTGATTGTGAATTTGTATTTCTGTTGGTATAATCTTTGAAGTATTGTGAAGTTTTTGAATTTATTTTCGTTCAAGTGTCCCCAGGTTTGTTGTCTAGAAGTAAGGCAATGATGAGGTGCCTCTGTAAACGTAGTATAAACGCATGCAACACTCACTTCTCTCTCTCTCTCCCTCCCCCCAATCAGATCTAGCAATAGCATCCAAACGCGTACCAAAGTAAAGACCGGTTCTACCTGCTGTTAAAGTGTTTAGTAGACGTCTACCGGTAGACTGGGATTGGTTATCCTTGTTTGAAATGCGAATTTCAAAAGCTAAACTATACCAGAACCGAACACTTATCCGGGTCTTGTCTTTCACGACAAGATGTTGTATTCACAGTCACATACATGTCAAGTACTTCGAGGAGAGGCGACCAAAGTTACCAACGGATTGACAGAGACCAGCGCCACTGAGAGTGATAGCATTCCTATTCATTGTACGTTCTACAATATCGAATTGAAAGTAACAGTGAGAGTGAAAAGTGAGTCCCTTCCTAGCAACGGGGATTAGAGGCAAGGATCGAAAACAAATTAGCACATTTATTATCATTATCACTATTATTATTAGTAGCAGTCCTCTACCTAAAAGTATCTGAAGAAAATGGCAGATGTAGAAGAAGGAGGAGGCGGTGGTGGAGATTCCATCGCTACACCTGAGGTAATTTTCTTGAGATTTGATCTCGCTCAAATTCGTTGATTGATTGATTGATTGATTGATTGATTGGTAGATGAATGAAATCTGTTCACTTATATTAACCTTCCTTTTTCTGGGGATAATGTAATTTATGCAGGGAGTAGAACTTTTGGAGACAACACCCCCCGAAACTGCCAAGGAGAAATGCGTGAAAATTGGATGCGTGGTTTCTGCGTTATTGTATATTGGGGCTATTGCTACTGCAGGTGCAACTTTGGTTTACGCGTCCGGTGGGATATCTCTGATATTAGCACCCTATATTATTCATCAACGGAAAAAACTTACTGATTTGGAAGCTATCAAGGCTAACTTGGATGCCATGCAAGATGAGATGAACGAGTTCAAAAATACTGGGGAGGAGTTGTCGAATACAGTTAATGAGTTAGGGGATGTGGCTGGAAAGTTGGAGGATACAGAACAAGCGTTTGATTTGATTACGCAAACACAGGGGCAAAATATTGAAAAAGTGGAAGAACAAGTGAATGAAAATAAGGAATTGTTGAAGCAGTATCGTGCAAATCTTAGAACTGTTGTTTTGAGCAGTCTGTTGTCCGTAAGCGAATTTTTCAATTTTGGTCTATTCAATATATTTCGTTTCCTTATCCTTATAATTCTTTTCTTTTTTATTTGTAAAAAAGACTATTATCAATAACGATAAAGACGGAGACTTTAAGATCGACGGAGATGGTGAGTGCTTGTCTTGAATGTTAACGTGTTTATGGATACTAACGTTCATTGCAGAGCTCCCACCACTTATTATACAGATGAAAAACATTGAAGGCGTCAAGTTAAATGAGGAACGTTTTAGGGAATTAATTGAGAAGACAGGAGGAGAGATTTCTTCTGTAATGGAAATTGTGAAAGATCTTTTGCGGAAAGAAGACGCCGAAGCCGAAGCAGCTGTCGAAAGGAAGAAGGCTATAAGTCCGATCATCTCAAAGGCGAAACCCCCTGAGGAATGGGTCTTCAAAATTGAAATTAAAGAAATTGAAGATAGTGACGATGAGGACGAAGACGAAAGTAACGAGCCTACTACGGAAGATGAAGTGTCACCATTGGAGTCAGGAGAAGAGACTAAAGAAGACGATAAAGAGAGTTTGTCTGAAAGTCAATAACTTACTCCGACGTTTACACTGCTGACATCAGATTTATTGTTATTTTTCACGGGCCAACAATCTTTCTCATGTTTGTAGCGTCGCGCACAATATTTTTCATGATCGTGAAGACGCATGAAGATAAGTCATCAGAAACTTATTAATTCATATTTATTAAATACATGTATATTATTTGCAACCCATAAAACTTTTTCAATGTCACGCTGTATTTCTCAACAATTTTATTACATATCAAAAACTAGATCACATTATCGTTTATGAAAGGATAACCTCACAACAATTTCTTAAAGGAATTCCTTCTCGATAAATATTACGTTTATATCAGCAGTGTGTCACGTTGTATTTCTATTCAACGAAAATCAAAGTACTAGATAAGCTATACTACATCGTTATACTCACTTCTCATCTGCAAAAATCATACTTACTTCTTCATTTCCCCCCTCATCGAAACTAGCGGATATACACGCGTTTGTTAGGTATGTTTAGGAGCAGGCGGCGCGCCATTGAGAGACTTGGAAATGCCATGACCAGACAATAAATTCGCGATTCTTTCTTCTGAAAGAGGTGCGTTTGATACCGGCAACAAAGGATTTAAATAGGATTGCGTGGTATTCATTTGCATCCCATGATTCAAAGATTTCTGTGCAATAACATACTGTGCTAACATAGCAGCACTAGCTTGCGAATCAAGTTGTTTGCGCCGTAGCTCACGGATTCGCGATTCGATTATTTCTCGATTATGCAAAAGATCCAGAATATTTGGAGCTTGACTTGGCATCGGCTGGTTATTTAAGGCTTGCAATTGCATTTGTAATTGATTCTGCTGTCCCGCGATTAAACTATCCAAATTTATGGTTGGCGGAATACTAGGTGCAGGGGGCATGATAGAATTATTGTCGAGCAGAGTACGGACTGGACCTCCTCCAAAAGCAAATCCCTGACACGTCGCGCTCGCAGGTAGATTGATTCTTGGATCAACATTGGTAGGCATGAATTCACCACCAGTTAGTACATCACGTCCAGGAATACAATTCATTTTCGTTTCATTCCCAATCGTAGTAGGATTACCACCAGCACCACGATGTAAACTCAACAGATTACGTGCGACCATAAGTCCCTGACGTACATCTGGTTCCATATTAGGTGCACGAGCTGCTGTTTGCGAGCATGCTGCACCTGTAGCACCAGCCAACGAGTGACCACCAACATTGTGACACGCAAAGTTTGTAGCAATCGCCACACTACTCGCCGAAATTTCATTACTTTTCTTGTTCGGACAAGGCGAAATCGGCGGCATAGCATAAAAGTTCGCCGGATTAATATTCTGTGCTTCCTCCTCTTCTGCCTCAGCTTTTTCTTGAAGCGCCCGCCGTACCTTACTTGTACTCTTGCGTTTAAGCATCAGAACCAAATCATGTCTCCCTCTTAGGAACTTCCTGTGCCAATATCCTCCCGCATCCGGCCCTTCACTAATTCGTTTGAACCCATACAAATTCAGCTGTCGTTGAAAGCTAGCATGCCTAGTCATATTAATGAAAAATCTTGGCATGAGTTCCATCTCAAAACGCTCCAGATTGTGTACGACAAACGAACGGCCGTGTGGAGCAAAGCTGATGATTTCTGAAAGTCCTTCCTTCTCAACTTGGATAATCATGCAATAAAGAATTTCCGGGAATGTGCCACTAATATTCATGATGTTGATCCTGTGTCTTGGTAAATTAATTGCCAGTGCAGAAAAATGATTGGCTTTCTTATTGTATTCGGATACCGGATCTGTTAGTCTCAGAAAATATGTCGGTTAAAACTGTTAGGTGCGGTGATGTTCCGAGCTCCGTCGCTGTGAAGAATGAAGATGATTGCTGGTAGAATATGTCCAGTGTACATGTAGTTTGAGTTGAAAACACAAAAAGAGGCTGTTGCATATTGAGTAGGCTATTTAAGGTTTTTGCTACGTTCGCTAATGTCAACAAAGGAATAGGAAAGTTATTAATGACTTTTGGATCTCTCATGTTTTATGGTCTGGCGAATGCCACCTCTATCTTCAAATACGTGTACATAATACATGTGCTCAAGATATGACACAAATGGAATTGCGAAGGTCACTTACACAGCTTCGTTCACATCCATTACCATTACCATTTCGGGATTGATGAACCTATTTTTTAAAGTACTTAAAGTATTACTTTATTAATACATGTATTATGTACACGTATAGAGGTGGCATTCGCCAGCATTCGTACCTGACTGTAAAACAAGAGAGGTTCAAAAGTCATTAATAACTTTCCTAAATTCCTTCGCTATTCATATATCGTACATGTAATTAGACAACATAACTAAAATTTAGAAAGCTTTCAAATCTCGATATTCACAATGTACAAATCTGTATAAATGTGTGTACCTGATACAAGAGTAGAAGTTAATTATACAGTTGAAAAAAATTAGTAATAGGGTCAACACCTTTCTTACGGAATCTGACACATACGAATGCGAAGAAAACTGCAAAAAGATAGTTCTCTAGCCGAACACATGTGGCATAACGATACCAAAACATGTCTTGTGTCATTGCTTTCTAAAACTTTGTTGAAGCAAGCAACCCTGTAGAATAGGGGTGTTCCGGACACTGATTTTACCTAACTTACCGGACGCGGACAATCGAAAAGTTAAAAGACACTTTAATGGACGATAACATATTTGGAACAATCTATCCCTAAAATTGCCCCGTATTTAAATGTTGACGTTTAATAAGAACATTAAGAAGTTTGTTGAAAAGGATTGGAGTCTTTGCGGTGAGTAGATGGACATCAAAGTTTTATCAAAGATGAAGCGTTTTTTCGAGGATTTTTACTAATTCTAATTTTTCAAAGGCCATATTTGGAAGAATCTATTCCTAAAATTGTCCCGCAATTAAATGTTGACGTTCAATAAGAACTTTAAGAAGTTTGTTGAAAAGGATTGGAGTCTTTGCGGTGAGTAGATGGACATCAAAGTTTTATCAAAGATGAAGCAATTTTTCGAGGATTTTTACTCATTCTAATTTTTCAAAGGCCAAATTTGGAAGAATCTATCTCCAAAAATGTCCCGCAATTAAACGCTGATCTTAAAGAGAACATGCAAACGATTCCTATTGCGATGCGCTTGAGCTAAAGAATATCTGGCAAGAGTAGAAGTTAATAAAATAAAAGCATACACTTCAAAAAAAAGAAGAAGTTCGTAACATTTAATGAGTTTAATTGCCAAAACTTGGCATTTTAGATAAAGGAAACATTGATTCAAGTTCATCATCAGTACACGATGGATTTTGTGCTTTGAATTTGTTTCGCAGCTCCATCATTTCCATGTTTGCTTTCGCAACTTG
>Ga0209092_10003010_pt1 | contig 15019 bp, 8 predicted proteins | sample FraStrMetagenome_FD_187446 | JGI IMG/M metagenome (GOLD analysis project Ga0209092, IMG submission 187446) | Marine eukaryotic phytoplankton communities from Arctic Ocean - Fram Strait ARC3M Metagenome (SPAdes) (version 2) | ecosystem: Environmental > Aquatic > Marine > Oceanic | place: Fram...
CCGCTGTCAAACTTTCTGATAAACGAAGTTTTTGTTCGACCAACAAATCACCAAACTGCGCTCTGGTAAAACCCAATAGCTCCTTTGGTAAGACTGGAGGCAGTGAACTTGTTCCTCGATTCATTTTATCACGCTCAACCATAATACATTTAATTCCAACGACCGCATCAACGTACATAATACATACGCTACGAATAATTTCGTCGCACGCAATAATGTTGTCGGTTTTCAACTCCTGTATCGAACTACGTACAAACAATTCCCTGTTTCGAATATGCTCCTCTGCATCAACCGTGCACAGATTTCTAAACCATAAATAAGCAACAATTTTTGTTGAAAGGGTGTTTTACGCTTGCTTGACGCCATTAGATTTTTCTTTTATTTGAGGAATTTTTTAATATGTGGATGAGGAATTATTTCCTCAGAAGAGCCGGATTTCCTCAAATAAATAGGCCTGCCGGCCACTACCCTACATATATATATGTATATGTATAAATGGTCGATTCCGCGCTGAGATAGAAGTGCAAACTACCACTTTCTGTAGGTATCGCTTTTACATTCTTTCACGCTTTTTTATTAACAATTTTCTATTTTTCGATTTGTAGCCTTAGTAGTGCTGCTTCGAAACTCGAGTCGCTCACATTTATATTTGAGATATGTTCGACGTTTGAATGATGAGAATCCACAATCTCGCCTTTTCGTTCTATCCTAATTGCCGCTTCTACCAATGCTGATTCAAAAGAGTCATCAACTTCAATTACTCTATTTTCTTCAAAACCGTTTTCATTACGATCGTTTTGTGTTTGCGATAGCTTTTCTTGTTGTGCTATTAGGGCTTGTTCGAAAACTGCATCACTCACTTCCGCCCTTAATTCCTCTGGTAAATTTACGTTATTTCCCTTGAATCCCATAGCGCGGCAGTCAGGATCGTGGCATGTTTGCCAGCAGGTAAGATAACATAAATCAATGTTCCACATGATGTTATTACTCTTGTGTGCACGATGGAGACGTTCGCACCATCGATTGTGACTCATATGATACGTGATTACATTTGCATTGCACTGTACATTGTTAAAATATTGATTGTTGGCATTTTCAGGAGATTTGTACGAAGTTATTGACCAAGCCCGGATCTTGCCAACTTGTTTACCACCCCGAGTACTTAGGTGTTCTCGAACAAATTTATCTAGACATGGATACGGCGAAGGTCCTGTCTTTGCATGCGATTGGGATGATTTACTCCTATGCTGCATTGACGAGGAAAGTGGTACCTCAACACAACCATCGCCGAGCAACCTCAATATAGGGAAATTAATCTTACTGCTGTTAAGCGGCACGACTAGTGTTGCCGCAAGAGCATCTGCGTGATCATGCCAATCAGTAACTGTCTTAATACAGTCTACCGACGAACGTTCCTGTTTAAAAGTTTAGAGATATTCAGTACCGGTATGTCTTTGATTCAATCACAAAATAGTAATGTTTACCTTTGTTTTCTGTAAACTCTTATTCAACCCTATAGCTGAATGTTCCAAATTTTTCCGTTGTTCAGGACTATAAAACTTTCCATTATGGAAATTTCTAAATGGATACTCGTTCGCCATGGCAATGCGCAACATAGCAGAAGTCGATTTACCATACTTCGACGATCCAAGGATTCGAAAAAGCCGGTTCCGAGTATATACTCCGATGTCCACGAAGCACGTTCGCTCTTTTTCTCGTTTGGTATTTACAAACAAATATTTTGCCAAGACTGATCGATTTCGTGTTAAACTTCCATTCGCTTCCTCTTCTGCTAAGCGGGAAATAAATTGACGAACAAAAATACCGACCTGTCTTGTATTTGCAAAGAGCTCGCCTTTCGGCATGTGAACAATCAAATGCCTGGAGAACTTGTCCAAAGTAGAAGAATCCAAATCTACGATGCTTCTCCGTGAAATCTGAATATCAAATACACTTTTGACTTCAATAATCAACTCATTTATAAACTCAGTCATTAATGCTTCTTCGTTTGTGGCGATTTTGTTGAACTTTCGACTAAATTCAATATCAAAGTACAAACGACATGGGTTATTCTCGCGAATAAGTTCGTAATGATGACGAGCTGTGGGGTCCAACTTTCTCCAATAGTAGTCTACCAACCTTCCAAAGTGTCCAACAACGTATCGCCGTCGTCCACTAGTAATCTCTACGGACAAGATTCGCGGTTCCATGCTCCATAATGCTGGTAACCAATTACTGTCGTCAACATTACAACTGGTAGTAACTCCTCGCTTATGATCTCTCAAAAATGTTTCCACGAAATGAGCCTTTCGGGTTGATTTTTGTGGTGACGCGTTTTCCTTCTGCTGGTTTTCAATTGATCTTCGACTGGGCAACGCATAGGGTTTAGCTCCGATATTTCGCAGTCGTCGACATCGTTTTGGTTCCTCTTCCACGTCACTTGAGTCGTCGTTACAGTTTCCTTTCAATTCATTCGAATGAAATGTCTTATTATTATCATCAGAAATACCTCTTTCATATTCATTCTTGTATAATTTCAAAAGATGATCAAGTTCCAGAAAGGCATGCTCCTGCAACGAGAAAATATGAACATCGGTGACGCTTCGATAGGCACTTCGTTTAAGCCTCGATTCATTAAAATAACATGCAATATCGTGTTTCACCACACGACGTCGAGCATCATGACGTAATTCATTTATCTTTTCATTGCCGTTCGACTTGTGGGAATAAAATTGATCCGGTGAGATTCCAGTGACTTTCTTTTTTTTGGAAGAGTCGCCATCTGATTCTTCTTCGGTTCGCCAATCCGACACTCGGACGCTCCCGCTATTCATGCTTTTAAAACTTGGATGTTTGCTCAATTTTACTTTATTCGAATCCTGAATGACGGAGTTGGAGTTGTTTTGTTTGAGGGTATAGTGTATATAGTATATGTATTATTTCGAAGTAATACTCCATACACTTTTTGTAATAAAAGAACTCGAAGAGTCAAATAGACATATGACATATATGACGAATGACGAATGATGAGAGTGGGAAAGGGAGCGCGCCGAAGACGTTGGATGCAAATCCGGCTATTTTTGCTGCTAAGTTACACATACACGCACAACGGACACTACCGGTAGTACTTCGAGTTTCGAGTAAATAGATGTAGATCTACGATCTACAGGTATCTTCAATTACGAAAACGCCATCCCTCCGCTAGGGGGGAGTCGAAAGTTCGGAAAAAGTCGAAAACGCTACATGTAGAGGTCTACATGTACAATGTACATGTATCCAAAATCTGTACAAAATATATATAGACGTAATCTGGTGCGACAATAAGAATCGAATTCCAATTATATATTGTCTTCTTATGTTTAGGACTATAAATGATCATTTTCATTTCTTTATCTAAATTTATCACAAACATAATTCACGGCTAATATTTTTCAATACTGAGTGGCTTGAGATTTTTCCTGTTGAGGGCAGATATTTCGCCAAATTTATCACTGATGATACCAAAATAATAATTCAATACATTTTTTACACAATCCATTTTTGTAGATTTACAAGAAGCATTACAATATCCCAGATGAGTAACTCTTACTGGTTTTTGTTCCTTAGCCGTTCAAAAACGAGTCCACAAAAGAATACAATGTCTTCTTCATCAGCGTTTGCACCAAAAACTTATGAAACAACATCTAAGTTTGATAGCTCCGAGGCCGTCTTGCCGAAGATTTTGGATAGAAATTTATTCGATAGAAGTGATCCTGGAATAACCCGAACGCCAGAAGGATTGCGTCCACGTAACTTGGAAGAGATGAGAGAAAAATTTGGCTTTGCTACTCACGAAAAATCACATGACGGTCATAAAACAAAAACTACTACAACAACATTATTGAAAGAGGCGTCGAAAGTTTCGCATGACTATAACAAAGCAAAAGAACTATCTCCACGAACAAGTGAGCTTTTAGATTATTACGATTCCGAATATGTCACCAATGAAGAAAAATTTAAAGTCATTGACCCTAGTTGTAGCGCAGAAGCTACGACGAAGAATCGGGCAAAGATAAATGATAGAGATATTTTATCAACTTGTGCCCTTAACCAAGTGAAGCATGGAATCCTGCCCAAGAACTCCAATCCATTGACTGCTACAGGGAATCTTCTTGCTTCTTGCTTAGCAGAAAAGACGAATAAAATGAATGAATCACAACCACTTACTCCAAGTTCGCTGGCTTCAGCACAATACATTTATTCTTGGAAAAAGTTTGAAAATGATCATGAAACTCTATCCGATATAGAAAGTAGCTCTTCTTCAAGAAAACTGATCAGCGGTCTCCCATCATCAATCGAATATGAAGGCAAAGATTATGCTTACGATTTTGGAAATATTGCCACAAACCTTGAATCTTATTACATGAATATGAAGCCATCGCAATCTCCTATGTCATCAAGCATTAGCACAATTACAAACCAAACAAACAGTCTCTTTGGTAGCAGTACAAGTGGAAGTGCTATTATGACTAATTATAAAGATGAGTTGCCTTCGTCGGTGTCGAGGTTTCCAACAAACCAAGATCGAATTGAAAATGAAGATGATAGAGACGAATTGTTGTTGAAGAGAAAGTGCAAGAATCATCGCAAAGGAAAGGAGAAAATTGTAATTGGATTGGTGAAAAAAATTCAAATGGACAAGACATTTTATTTCGCTGCAGCAGACATAAGTGGTAGTGGATATATTGAAAACAAAGAGACTAACAATTTTTTCACAGGGTATGATGCGTCGTCAAGGGGAGCAATAATTTCAAACATTGGATCAGCATTAGAACGAGTTACCAATACTTTTGGGGAGTACTCAGACAAAATAGAAAAGCAGGCAGTAACGTTTATGGCGACTCTTGCTGAATCGGTATTAAAAGTAGAAGAAACATTGAGGTAAGATGGCACATCATTATTTTATTCAAACAAATTAACAAATGACTGCTTCTTGTCATAGTAATATCCAAAATGATGTTTTACATGATCTCTCGTCGCATACGTGGACTGCAAAGTTTAGTAAGAATAATCATGATTCAGGGCAGACATGGACAGTAAAGCAATGGCTTCTTGAATCTATTCGAAGTGGTAAATCGCCAAAAGGTAAGGTCAGCTTCAATTTGTGATTTGACTCCGTCGTCGCAAAACTGATTTTCATCATTTAAGCAACGAAAAACGGACTGCCATCCAAGCCAGCAATAGATACGCTCCGTAATCTTTTACGATCAGTTTGGACTTTATCGTCGTGTGCAAAAAGTCTATCAGATTTAGGATTCGACGGGAATAGAGACAATATTCAGAACACATATTTAGATATGATGCAACTCAATACAAGACATTTATGCTTGTTGAACAATGCTTTTGTTCCTGTAGAGCAGGCTTATGATGACAGTGACTATAGTAGTATTGACAGCCCTTTTCATCCATTGTCTATTGACCACGGGATATGGAAAAGAGATTCTCATGAAACTATGAGTGTTCGACATATTGAAGAAGACCAGGAGTCTGTTGATTGTCCTGAAAAAAGTGATGATGATTCTTGGACCGATAAATCTGATATGTCTAAAAAAACAGATCCTTTTTCTGTTGCAAAAGATAATTGTTCGAGAGATCATCTAATTAAGTTCGAAGATTTCGTTCATGTTCAGATGAATAACAGTTTCGGGGAAGCGTCTTATGATGAAGCAACAACCGCAAACACCGGTTCAATTGTTTATTCTTTGAATGATAGTATCGCATCGGCACCTTTATTTTCCATAGTTGAGGGAAGCGGTGAAGACTCTGGATCTGAAAACAGCGTCAAGCTAATTTACTCATCACCTTCTGTGCACTCAGATGAAAAGCTGATCATACCTTCCAACGAGAGATCAACTGGAAAAGCGAGCAATAATGAGACTCCTTTTGAACTCGAGAAGAAGAAAGATTACTCTCCGTCAACTGACTTAATAAGGAAACGCAACTTTAGGGAAGAATTCAGTTTTGAAGCAAGGAAAATGAATTCAAAACCCAAATGTAAAGATTCTCCGGAGCACGATATCATTCATATGTCTGCCATCGAGGTCGATGAAGATTTACGTAGACTCTCAGTCGATAGTGGAGACATTGCAAGTTGTTCTTCAAATGATCGCGAGGGTGGTTCCGGCCTCCTTGACATTTCTCACGCATCATCTTTCGAAGATAATGTAAACAATAACAAAGTGACAGACGAGGGAGCATTGTTAAGCAATAGGTGCTCATGGACAACGAGTATTGTTACAACAATGAGAAAAAAATCATCAACTGCTCAAACCTGCGACTCGACACAAAACAGCGCGTTTAACGAGGTGATGAATGGGTTTACAAATAAATATCAAATGTGTTGATTAGAAATGACAGTTAATGATGATGTAGCTACGACCTCTCTCTCTCTTCAAAATAATGACGTAAATAGTAGGAATTTCATTTGCGAAAACCTATCAAAAACTACAATAATTAAAGAAACAGTTAATCGCAGACATCTATCTCTATGACCTCTGGTTTTTTTGACGAAATAGGTCCAGTGCTGATTTTTTTCTCCTTAAAATATGCACCGAGTGTAGGCTGTATGCAAGCCTTCGCCTTTTTCTTTGTTATCGGATCACACCCTTTTGTCCCCCCATCATTTCGCTTCTCCGCACTCCTTATTGAAAAATTACGTGCTCGATTTTGCTCAACTATTAAAGTCATTTCCTCAGTTTCTTGCTGAATAGCAAGTTCACGCGTCAAGTGATAAATTCTACTTTGAATTGACGCGACTGTTAATGATTCACCTGTTAGTAATCGTGCTCGCCCACCGAAAACTTGAACAAGATTTAAATTAGAATAACCCGATGATACCACGTTGGTGAGGAGATTGTAATCATCTTTGACGTCTTCTTCAATTGCTGAACGCGAACTCCACCATGAAGGTTTTTTTTCCCAGGTATCCTTCGCTCGTTCAGAAGCACGAATAGCCGTTGAGAGCATCTTGCTAAATTTTTGTGCATCATTTTGAATCATAATAGATCGAAGACGTGTTTGCTGTGCGATTTGACTCAAGATTGCGCGACAAGCCTTCTTATCTAGGGAGGCAGCACATGACTCTGAGACGGCTCTTGTCGTTGATGAGTTGCTTGTTTTGGACGAGAACGCAACACATTTATTTTTTAATGCTGAGTTCCACATTTTGAGTTGTTTTCGGAACCAATCCAAGACTCGGTTACCAAGACCATTATTCGCAAGAGCGTCCCCATGATTAATTATTTTCCGGTCGTCCTGACCTGCATTGCTAACTTTCGTAATAAACTCTATCATAGAAAGTGTGAACAAGTACTTATCTTTCACACAATATTCGGAGTGTGCCAAAAGCGCTTTCTTCACCTGTAGCGCATCACTAGCCGATGCTTCTGCGTTTATTGCCTTGACCAAATCCTCCGAGGACGCACCATTCCTTTTCAACTCTTCTAACTTGTATGCAGCTTCGGCATGACGAATTTGAAACACTTTTACCCATTCCTGTGCTGCATTGATAAGCACGTACGTCATAGCGGGGAAGGTAAGTTGCAAGTCATGCATAGATGTGCCCACCTCCTCGACAAAACCTATCCAATTAGTATCAAACACAGGAAAGCCCTGGGATACCACAACTGATAAAAGAAGGGATTCGAACGGAGTTATGTCCAATGTTCCACCGTTGTCGTAATTGCTGAGAGAAGTAACAGCCAATGAAACAGAAGAGCTGGAACGCCGTGCATTCTTCTTGTAGGCGGATATTGCCCTGGACATGAAAGTTTCAGCAATGGAAGATTTTGGCTCTTTTTTGCTTCTTTTTCTTTTTTTCTTCGCATGACTTTCATCGTTTTCGTCTTCAGCGATAGATGCTTTTTTCATGCGATTGCTGCCATTCAGGTGAACTTCCAAACTTCTAATTTCTTCCAGTGGAAAGAAATCTTTCATTTGAAACGTCGCCTGAGTTAAGGAAGATGAACTCAACTTTTGTGGCGGTACAGGATCCAGACCAATCATTACTCTTGCGACCTTTATAAAAAGGTGAACCATTCCAAATCCGAGATAAAATAACAATATGGAATGTAAATCAACAAAAATCAATACGCACATTCTTTATTTTCCTTTGGGTACTATTTTGACAAGTTAGATCGGAAACCAGTTGTAATCTGTGGAAGTCTTTTTCGAGTCGGCGGTACAAACCCTTAGGTCTCTTATCGTCGCCATCCGGATAAGAATTAAAAAGCAAATGTGCCTCCTTCTTACACAAATCCAATAGTAATCGTGCCGAGTTCAATTCCTTGCTCTCCAGTCGCACGTAGGCATTTACTAAATTATACAGAAACGCATCATTTGGTATGGTGACATGATCAATACGGGGATACGGGTAGGAATCGGTAGTGTCCTGAATCACTAACGAGTTACTTTTGGAATACATAAATAATGGTATCAAATGTTTTGCGCGCTTAGCTAACATATGTCTCGCAGGCAACGGTTCAGGCTTGTGATTGAAATCATCCATACCGCCAGATTTCAAATCTTGGCGTAGCTTTGTTTCATCAATGGAATAACACACAGGACTGGTATCTCCCGCAACCAACGCAGACGTCTCGACGATTCCGTAGATTCGACACACTTCCATGATATTGAAGTTCCTAAATTTGGATATGTTCAGATCCGGATTAGTCGTAGCCAGAAACTCCTTGACGCGTTTGCCAGTCTCCAGTCGACGTGACACTTCCGTCTCGGACTGAGTTTCATTCAATGGTTCCGTTCTAACATCACGACCTTTGTTTCCATATAATACAAAAGGGGTGCCCCAGGCAATGCTAACATCGCTCACCAAGTCGTTGTAAGCATCCTTATGATCACACCAACCATGCTTTAAAATTGCTTGACACAGCGCACTGTCGCTGGTGGCCGTCCAATGCTTGTGCGGTTTTCCAGTACACTGTAATGACAGTGAAGCACTTACACTTTTCGGACAGTTCTTCAACACATGTAAGAGCGTACAAACATTGACGACCTTACGCGACGACGCGGCACTCAGGACGGTTTTGTAACCGGAGACGAGCTGCATGGGTGCATATTTACGCAAAAACTGAAGAATATCAATACGCGTCATTTGGTCGATATCAGAAACTAAAGTCATCCGTGGTGGAACGCTTATCGTTTTAGTACCGACCTCCACTGGATGTTTCGTCAACAAATATTTCGCCATCTGTGCCAATTCGGGATGCAAATTTATGACGGCCGTCAACACTTCCCTGGTGTTGTGAAACAATAACTTTTGTTTTGTCCACGGATGTACAACTTGATAATTTACCTCGTTATTGTCCTGAGTTACCAAATACCACGATCGCATAGTCAACGACGGCCACATTGTCATGCCAAAATCCATATCTAGCGGATGTTTCTTGTCTTCTTCGTCATTTTCCGCCTCGGTCGCTGCAGCAGGATCTAGAGCTCGCAGCACATCGGCATCACTTCGACTGTCGTGATTAAGAGCATATGCATTCATGTCGCATATTACTAGTGAAACTATGTTGGCATTAGCTTTCAACAACCGCGCAAATTCAGAGTTTAAATCGTCTTCACTGATTTTTTGCGTGGCTTGGATCAAGGAAGATTTCGGAATTCCGACTTCATTATTATTATCACTGCTACCTCTGTTTTGGGAGTGTAATTGCTGTTTACTTGCAAGCATGCGCATCCGCCTCTGTATCGAATCCTCTGCAATGAGCGTCATCGAATAAAAGTATAACGACCAACACATGCGCTCTACCTCTGCCTTGTCCGGCAATAAACCTTTCTTGCGTGATTTTTTACGATTCCGCTCGACATCCGTAAGTAGGCGATTCATCCATTGTTCTTTTTCTTTAGTAGCTTCGTCCTGTGTGGAAGAAGAAGAGGAGGAGTTGAAGTAACCATACCGCTGCACATGATCCACTAGTCGAACGGCATCGTTCCTGGACCATCCGACATTACCCCATTCTGTCTCTTCTTTCTTCGAATGGCTCTTGGGCTTAGGTTTAGATCTTACATCATTGTCATCGTCACTATCTTGGTCGTCTCCTGACGAAGCGGAGGCATCATCCGAGTTAAAGTCATCATCTTTCGAAGAAGAATTTTCAACCTGTGCACTCTCACTATAGTTGATCTTCCGACATCTACGTTTTTTACGGCTACTACTCGAATGCAGCACGTTTTCTTCCATTTCCACCGATTTCTTGACTTCTCCGATCATCTTCATCCAAAACTCCGGGTCATCAATATCCACTTCATCTTCCTGTCCCTCCGCATCCGTCTTGAAACTCGCCTTGCTAAACGTCCCACCCTTTTGATTCCCGTTCTCGTGTACGATCTTACGACTGTGTGATGCCAAAATAGATTCAATACTTGCTTCCACAAACTGATGCGAACTATTATCGTTTTCTTTGTTACTGAAAATTTCGTACGCGCCATGTCGCAACAATTTCTCTACTTCTTCCTTGGACAATCCACCTTCGTTTTGATCCTTGGAATGCTCGATTCCATTCAACACCGCTTGATCCAATCCCATTTTCAAACTGGCCATGTGAAACATTTGCATCTCGTACGTCTTTTTTGAAATCAACCGGTAGACTTTGACTTGTTTCGTCTGGCCTATGCGATGACACCGTGCCTGAGCCTGCAAATCGTTCTGCGGGTTCCAATCGCTATCGAATATCACACACGTATCAGCTGCAGTGAGGTTAATCCCTACACCACCGGCTTTCGTCGTGATCAACATAATGAACGGGGCATTGCTATGATCCTTATGAGGATGTTCCATGGGAGCCTGGAAACGATCAATGGCCTTCTGTCGTGCTAATCCGGTGACACCCCCGTCAATCCGTTCGAATTTGTATTCACGTTGAACCAGATAATCCTCGATGATATCCAACATGATCTTGAATTGGCTGAACATGAGAACGCGATGTCCGTTGGCTTGCAAGTACGGCAATAGTTTGTCCAGTAACACGAGTTTCCCGGACGCGTGCACCAAAAAATCACCTTCGTTGCCTCCTTTGAAGCGCGCTCGGCATTCTTCCTCAGCATTTTTGATCAGAAAGGTATGGTTACAGCATTTCCGCAACTCCATTGCTAAATTCATCAAGCTTTGCTGATTTTTCTCCTTTTTGGAATGCAAAAATTCCACATTTTTCTCATACAAAGCGCGATAAAATTGCTTCTGAATGAGCGTCAACTCCACCTCGATGACAGTCTCCTCCTTCGGTGGGACACTCTTTTCTACGTCTTCCTTGAGCCGTCTTAGTATGTAAGGCTGAATCAACGCGTGCAATTCATCAATGGTCTCCTTATCAGATATATTACCAAACTTCTCGATGAATGAGGCATTATCATAAAACTCGTCCTCATGAACGACATTGAGCAAACACCACAGTTCCGCCATATTATTTTGAATAGGTGTACCCGTCAACAAAAGCTGATGGGAAACGTTTAAATTTAAAATCTTGTTACGTAACTTACAGTCCCTCGTCTTGATACGATGCGCTTCATCCAGTACCATCACTTCCCATTCCACATGCGTCAATTCATGATAATCCTCACACAGCAACGTTTCGGGAGACGTGATGACGACGTCTACCATCCATGTCCGCTGCCACTTTTTATAGTTCTTCGGGTGACACCTACGTAACGATTTATGCGCATCGCATTCATATGCAAAGTCCAACTCACGGGCATATTCCCGATCTTCGGCATTGCCATGGTATACAATGGCATTCAACTTAGTCCATCGTTCGAATTCTCGTCGCCAATGTGTCAGAGTACTCAGTGGCGCAATGACGAGGTAAGGGCCGAGACGATGGAGTTTGCTGTGGATGTAATCGATCATGGAGACAGTCTGGAGGGTTTTACCGAGTCCCATTTCATCTGCGAGGATTCCGCCTCGTTTTTGCATGTAGGAATTAAGCATCCATGCGACACCTTCGGCCTGATACGAGCGGAGTCGACCGTTATTTGGAAAGGTCAGTTGCATCAGTTCGCGGACAATGGCAGCATTATCTTTTTTCAAGGTTAAAAATAACTTCCGACCAGCCTGCTCGCCGGCTCTCAAATTCCGTTGGGTTTGTTTGGCCGTGGGTTTGCTACGTCTTCGTTGGAACTCTGAAACTTTCGCTTCATAATCGATATTATTGGAGATTAAATCACATTCGTACTCGTATGTGGAACTAGCGTATCCGAGGTGTTTCCATTTAATGAGGAATTGTCGTTTCATCTCTGGAAAGTCCTTGTCTGGATCGGATACTTCTAATATACGATCGACTTGAGTGTAGGCTGGATCGAAGTAGGCGTCCGGTTCACCACGTTCATCTAGAGAATACAGGAAGCCATTGTTTTGGTTAGCTTTTCTAAAGAAATATCGTTGCAGTTGCTTGAAATTATCTTGGTGTTCTACATTGCGTTGAGATTCCCAGCTGCAATGTAAGTGGGAAACGTCATGCCATTTGACGAGGTATCGCTCTTCGTAGATTGCTTCCTCCTCCTCCTTATCATCAACATCAACGCCCTTAGCCTTGTCACCTTCTTTTTCCATGTTCAGTTTGGTGGTAGTATGACTGTCAACTTTTTCTATTGGGGAGGAAGAGGAGGACGCGTTGTCGTCGTCACTTTCACTATCCTCCGATGCAACAAAGCGTGACCCCTTAGTCACTTCAGTCGTTTGAATACCAGCACATAATTTCTCCCATTGTTGGATTGTGAGATTTTTACATACGAGTATACGTTCAATGACCTTTCCATCATCGTCATCGTCGTCGTCATCATCCTCCTCCTCAGACGATTCACTGGAGGACGATGACGGTCTAATATTGGTCTTGTTTGTAGATTTCTGTTTACTAAATTTCTTTTTCTTGTTTTCTATTTCCTCGTCGCTGTCTTCTTCTATGAACTTTTTCTTCTTCTTCTTTTTCACAGGTGTTGGTTTGTGTGCACGTTTGCTTCGTAGGGATTCATTCTTGATGGGCTCCACATCCTCGTCATCTTCCTTGCTGTCATGATGTTCCTCATCTTCCGAAGGCGATGAAGATGACGATAATGAAGTAGAAGATGAGGATGTACTTCTGGCAGTACTCCCAGTAACATCGCTATGATCGGTTGCGCATCTTCGACGATTGCGTGGTCTCGTTGCAACTACGAGGGTGCTTTCTCGACCAGATTCCTCAGATACATCCTCTTCTTCACTATGTTTAAGATTGATTATGGTGTCTACGTTATAGTTAATGTTTTTAGTCGCTGCTCGTTGGGATCGGCGCTGTAATTGGCACGTATGACGGCGTGAGATTTAAATTTGGAGGGGGAGCTAATTTAGTTCGAGTACTTACCATTGTGGTGAATATTTGAACGCAGGACCGAACAAACTGTAATTGGATGACTGAACGTATGGATTAGAATTGGAATCAATTGCAAATGTATTGTTTGGATTGTATTTTAGGTGATGTAAAGAATATGGCGTGATTTGAGTTGATTTCTGTGAGATATCTCTCTCTCTGTGTTTCTTCAAAAGAAACCCTCGTTGTGATGTGTGTTGTGTGTGTTTACTCTGTGCGATGCGCCATCTTGGCTAAAACATTTGAATACGCAGGTAGATTTCTACGATAACGAACATTAGTAGATCGATTCAAATACCGGTATATTGAGTGATCGAATAGGATACGGTTATGATTACGATCGTTAGAGATACCATAAGAACTTATGATATCCCGTTTGGTATTCGAGATGACCTCTCCATCCGGAATACATTCCAGAGTACATTATTTACTCGTAGTGGGCAAAAACAAGATGTTGCTGCTTTCATAACTTTAGAGTCAGTTATTACTTCGAAGTAACTCAGCACATACTATTAATAATTGGTACCACTATTTTGTACTCCAAAGAAGGATTTTTGTTGTTCAAATGCGATAATAACGTCATCTTCGAAAATAACATCACTTATTTATTGTATCAAGTGGAAGGATTTTTGGTGTTGATTATGGTAAAATATTCAGGCATCAATTGTGGTATGATGATTGATATTGCCAGTGTATACTTTTAAATGCCGCTGAGGCTAGACATGAATAAGTACTCTTTTTTTATTTCCACATATAATTAATTAGGAACTTACGATGAGTATTATGTGCTCTATGTGTCTGTATGTAGATGGTGTAGCGAAATCTTAACGAAAAACAGAACTTTTAGTGTTAATTTTTGTTGTTGCTGAGTAATCTTGCGCGCAGCTGTGGGTGGAAAGGTTTGTAGCGAAGTTTTTCTGAAAATCTAAGCGTGCAAAACTTGAGAATTTTTTTTATAGACCGCAGGATAGCTGAAATTGTTAACATTTTCATAGGGTAAAGCGAATGATTAGAGGCTTTGGGGGCGTAATGCCCTCAACCTATTCTCAAACTATAAATCTGTGAGATCCTTGTGCTTGCTTAATTGAAGCCAATGGAGGAATGTAAAGGTTTTAGTGGGCCACACCGGGTAAGCTGGTTTGGCGATGCGGGATGATCCGAACGTTTGGTTAAATTGCCTAAGTGTTCGCTCAACTAGATCCCACAAACGGTGTAGGATTTAATTGACAGCAGGACGGTGGCCATGGAAGTCGGAATCCGCTAAGGAGTGTGTAACAACTCACCTAAGTATCGCCAAGAAGCTGAAGCAAGAAGCAAAGCCTCGTTAGTCTAGTTAATAAAATAAAAGCATACCGGTACAGTTTAAAAAATATATACCGTACGTAGCTAGCTAATTGCGGGAATTTTTTTGCCTTTCCGCATGCTACCTACTTTTCGAGTAGAGGTGTCAACTATCCACTGTCTGACAGTGGATAGTTGACTGTCAAACTGTCAAGCTATCAGACAGTACACTGTCGGCTCAATTTTCACTGTCAAACTATCACAAACTATCAGTGACTGTTTTTCGAGCTTTAGGCTTGTTATTTGAATCATTAAGCAGATAGTATATACCTGCTCACCAG
>Ga0209092_10003013_pt1 | contig 15009 bp, 15 predicted proteins | sample FraStrMetagenome_FD_187446 | JGI IMG/M metagenome (GOLD analysis project Ga0209092, IMG submission 187446) | Marine eukaryotic phytoplankton communities from Arctic Ocean - Fram Strait ARC3M Metagenome (SPAdes) (version 2) | ecosystem: Environmental > Aquatic > Marine > Oceanic | place: Fram...
TTTACTATTTTCGTTGATTGGATTCATCTTCTTCCAACAAAGCTGGGGTAACTGGGGTATAGATTTTTCACTGGGGTATAGATTTTTCACGGCGTGATGTGAATGAAGAGCTATAACTTGTAACCTATACGGGCCAAAAACACGCCGTGATTAATTTCCATTCACGTACCCCGAACCCCGTACACGTGGCACTAGCCGGGGATCTCACCCCCTCTGTTCCAGCACACTCTGTCGTGACTGACTACAACGATTTTATGAGCGGTGTTGACAGTAACGACAAGAGCATTGCGTTGTGGACAGTTTCTCTGAAGAGTCTACGTTTCTATCTTAGAATATTCTATTGGCAATTTGACAGTATAATCAATGCCATGTGGATTTTGGTATGTCACACTTTGAGTGAGATGAATGAAAGAGAAAGAAAGCAAGATAAATGGAGACAATTCTCGTCCAAAGATAGCGGTAGATATGACTTTACGATGTCCCTCGGTGTATCATTGATAAAGAGCGGCTTAGAGATGGATTGGGAAGGTCCTACTACAGATATCAAAGGGCGACCCGCGTACACAAGAAAGATGAGTCTAGTACCCTGTCAATGCGACGGGGTACTATGTTTCTTCTGTGAATATGGTCATACTCATGGTATTGACCATATGAAGAAAGGGCAGAAGAGAAGGACACAAACTAAGAGGTTGACGGCGACACACGGACACACTTCTGGTCGAAAGGAAATTTTAAGTTATGCATCTTACTGTAGAGTTTGTTATGCCAAAGCGAGAAAAAAATTTCCGCAGAAAACCAAACATGAAATCAGACGTTGCAATTATACCAAAATGGGTTGTCCTGGTTGTAACAATGGAAACGGATTTTCTGTCTGCAAGGACTGTTGGGAGCATTATGATCATAGTGCATAGTCATAAATATAAAAGTTACATTTCGATAATATTCAAGATCCGTTTCCCAGTGACCATCATTTCCTCGCAATTGAAGTACCTGACTCAACGCCCTTCGTTTATGATTATCCAACAAGAGAATTTCAAAAACCATCACATAACTCATTGTAATCATAATACTCCTTTACTTCGCAAGTATCCAAGTAATTTGTACAGGCAGAATCAGTACAGTAATTTACTTCTTCTTCTTCAGCACCATCAAGCTTATGATTATATTGATTCTGGCAATTGCCAGCAGCACATTCTTCACAGTACCGACAATAACACTCCTTCTTCTGCTCGTTGAATTCCTACATCGTCTGCCGATAGACACTGAGATCATGAAATATTCTTCATAAGTGTTATCACACCCAAAATTCTTGCTAGCACTACATGAGCTTGTGGGACAAACACAGCAAACTTCTACTTCTGCAAAACCGTATCGTACACATAACCATCTCCATTCTGTCCAGCCTGCTCGGCAACTTCATCCGTAAACATCTCGATCATCTCACACTGATGTCGTGTGATGTTGTGTGATGTGGTGTGGTGTGGTGATGTTATTTTTTGTTGTTGTGTGGTTGTGTGGTGTGTGGTGGTGTGGTGGTGTGCATTTTTGCACACCGCGCCAGGAAATGGTTAATAGACAGCAATATTGTTTGTCAATTGTAGACGGAAAAAAGTGAGATGAGGAGGAGGTACAAATTTGAAAATTTACTTATGGCATTTTTGATAAGTAAACAGCGATCTTATTTGTCAAACAAAGACGGAAGAAAGTGAGATGAGGAGGTTGAAGTTGAAAATGTACTTATTGCGATTTTGATAAGTAAACAGCGAAAAAAATGTCATCTCAAAATCTGCCAGAGTGTGCTTTTTACAACAAAAATCTGCCAGATTGTGCTTTTTCTCTATATTTTAATACATCATTATACATTTACCTTATTATCGCTCTCTAGGTAGCTACATGCACCAGTAAAGTGTCAAAGAGGAATTCATCAGTAAGAAGGAATAAGTCATTTCGACGTATTATGATGTGAATTTTGTGTCCGAGAAATCTATCAAAATGAAGAAATTTCTTCAAAAGGAAGAAATTTCTTCAAAAGGAAGAAATTTCTTCGATATCATTTAACCTTTTCGACACACGACCCACATTCTGGCTTCGATTTCTTTTTTCGACTACCGTACATACTCGTATATATTTTAGATCTACCGGTGCTTATTTTGTTATGCTACTCTTGCACCAGTACAAGATTTTATACGGTTTATTCTTTATATAAGTAAACGCTTATTAGTAAACATTTGTACCTCGGACGCCTCGTTCCCTCCAAAAGATTCGCAAGAGAAGAACACATTTGTTGTGAGATATGTAAACATATATAGACCGGTATATATGACCTCAAATCGTATCTCTAACCTTCTCGAGTTGTTCTCAGGAGGGACGATGGACTATCGTTTTGTTTCAACTTTCTACAAAAAGTCGGAGGCTTTTTTGTAACATTATATTCACCTCTACAATCGATGCAGTCATCTCCCCGACAGACGTTGAGCGGTCCCAGCGGAAAACCGTTGCTCCCATCCTGGCAAGCAGTTGCCACTGTCTTCGTGATATCTTTATGTTTCGTCCGCAGTTCGAATGCTATCCCTCCTCCATCTCCAGCCTTACCGGTAGTCCGGAATGCTCGGGGACTGGGCATGGTTCTATCCTTCCTCGCAAATGAAACGGCTTCAGACTTTCGTAGTGACAATACGGGTAATCAAATTACAATGCAGACGCTTATCTCAAATTTCGAGAGAGATACCTTCAAACAAGCCCTCTGGCTTGGCAGCGATTGCCAGTACAAGCTTGATGATGTGTTCCCTGCTGCTTCGTCTCTCGTGAGCGTCGAAAATAGTAGAGATCAAGATGTTATTGAAGGTGAGAATGCGAGAGTTTCATCGAAAGTGAATATAGATACGGCAAACATTGGTTCTAGTGGCAGACATGTCGATATTGCTAAGTCCATCTATTCCGAGTATATAGATGAAGTTAATCTTAAACAAATGGCCAAGGTCGAATTTTGCATCAGATCGGATTTAGGTGAAATTGATATTGTCCATAGTGATAACAGTACTTCTAAAGGATCGGTTGTTTACAACAAAGTCAAGGTTGGAGTCTTCTTTCTAATGGAAGTTGGCTTCTCTTCAGCCAATGTTTCCGTCGAGGAGGAGGTGGAGACACAAAGAACACCTGACACACCTGACGTTCAATTAATTTCGGGACTTATAGTTTGCGATTGTCCGGCTGATGCCCTTTCACAGGCTGACTTTTGTTCCCGCGGTACGACGTACAATCAAAACTCCATTCTAAATATCTGCATTTATGATGATAGCAACAATGTCAACATCACTTCTGTCAAGGACGTAACTATGAGTAATAGAGAAATCACCGCTCAAGTGGTTTCATCAGATGGTAAGGCTTCGTCTTTAGCAAGCATTACGAAGCTTAACGAGAGTATGGCCATCGTGAGTACTCGTATCATATCTGCGTTCTATGATCTGGGAGGTAGTACTTCATTGGCTCCTATTACTGTATCCGGAACTGTTGTGTTTGGTTTCAAGACTGCTGGAACTCGTAAACTCGCTGCCGTCGGTATAAAAGGAGATGAGAACATGCGGAAGTTGCAGGATGACGATGCTGCTGGAGGAAACGTAGGATCCTTTACTCTTGAAGTGGAATTGTCTAATGTTGAACAAACGGATGAATCTACCGGTTTCTATGAGTTGGAGTATGGGATGACCTTGTTGATGATGTTTGCAATGATTCCGTTGGGTGTTTGTTGAGTTTTTCTATTATTGGAGTTGCTGACGAATGCACCAAGTTCCTTATCCTGAACGAAAATATTTTAACTTTACTTTAATTGTGCATCTTAAAAAGAATCGTTTTCTCAGCTATTCTAAACGAAAACAAGCATTTCTTTTGACCAAAACATTTAGAAATTGTCCTTATCATCAGCCATTGGACCAGAAAAGGAGTGGTAGCTCTAAAATAAAGTACTTCGTAGAGTAGGTTATTGTACTACAATACTTATAAATAAAAATGTGTCATCATTTTCCCTGTTATTGAACCAGGAGTTTCCATAACACCTAGCATTTCCAGCATATCTTTTTATAATATACATTATTACTGATGAAATATATTTCAATAAAAACTTTCTCTCCTCGTCGGTCAATGTTGCTGCCTCATCCCCTTTTATGAAGCGGTACACCGAACGTCTTTTTTTTTGTAAATATTTGCTTGAACCTTGACAGCGTTTCTGAAAAAGCTTGCAAAGTTGCTTGCAGAAAAATGGGAGAAATCCTATTCAACAGCAAGGGTATTCATCAATGCTCGAATAAGTACCGCTCTAGTTAGAGGAACGAATCGATGTATTAGAATTTCCAGGATCCATGCAAGCGATTCGTCGAAACGATTTCATCGGGAAGAGGGTACAGGTCGGGGACTTCTGAAGATTGAGGATTAGTTACAGACTTTGAATAAGATTTAAAGGTACAATCAGAGATACAAATAACATCGGTTAAGCTCAATGATCGCATCTAGTACAGAAATTCGTTGACATAGAGTAATGCACAAATGCAGAGACGCCAATGGGTTTAATACATATAATGAATAAAAAACAAGATATTTATAAGATTATTTTATGGCAGAAAATATTTGACAGAAAAAAAATTATTCGAGACAAAAACGAAAACGCTCTTACTACTTATAGCCCAAAATATAAGGAATATATTCATGGATATTGAAGTCATGATAGGTTGCTTTTTGAATAAGATCTCATCGCTTCGATATAGCACTCTAGAGAGAGAGAACAAGTGCTGTAAGAAGTAATATGAACAATATCTGTGTCAGTTAAAAGCGTTCAAATTGCTCTAAATGATCTTGATAAAGAATCGTACCACCACTTCTCATTCATGGAGTATGTTAATGAAAGCCATTTGAGAAATTTTTTAATATGACCTTGCCACTTTATGATAGCACTCTGTGTGACTTTTCTTCTCGAGGGGAAAAATAAAAATAAATTGCTTGTAGAAAGCGCATTTCGTATGGATTCATTATTACCCCTACGTCAAGGTATAAAAAAGCACCTTTGAAATATGCCCAAAAAAAACGCTCGAAATTTCTTGAAAGCCAGGTGAGAGTTACATCTCAATACTATTCCCTGAATGCCATATTATTGAAGTGGTGACCTTCATAAAATTATGACCAGCTGAAATTTGACGAAGATATGATGTTGACAGTGCTTTGCTTACAATTATAACTTCTTTCTGCGCATTACACATTAGCTATGACTGAAAATACGTCGCAAAGTTAGATCATGTATCGTTCTCTTTTACGATTTCAACACTTGACGTCAATTGATCCTTTTGACCGACACAGAAAATCAAATCTCCTGGTATTTGCGTGTTTTCAATCAGCATGCCGCAACTTAAAAGCATCTTATCAATAAATTTACTAAAATTGGGGTAGTTCAATTTCGCCGTTTCAAGGGCGGCAAAACGATCGTTGGAGGTGTCAATATCAACTAAAATTTGACGGAGGCCTCCATCACTTTTGATTTCTTCTCGCAACCAATCGTTTGTCTCCAATCTCGATATCGTTCCCGGCGTCAATCGCCATTCTTCTTCTTGCGTATCTTCTGTTGAAGTTGAAGCTAATATTTTTCGATGTTCTATCTTTTCCCTCACCTCTTCCTGAGGCAAAGCCTTCCCAACATATTGACTTTTCATATGATTTGTATCATTTTTATTTAGGATGACACCAATACAATTCTCTTTATGCTTTTTACAGCATCCTACTGAGCAATAAAAGCTCCGACATTTTGGACATTTGTACTTAGAGTTTTCTTCGTTGCAGACGGAGCAAAATTTGGACGAAGACGGTGGATTTCTCTCGTTATTGCCGCCTGTATGTTCATTTTTATAATTATAGTTCCGTCGTTTCCGTTTCGTATTTTTAGAACGCATCATCAAAAAAGCGCTAAAGAAAAATGTCGAGATTAATAGCGATTTGAACAGGAGATAGCGCTCTATTCGCTACGAGATCGAAACAGAGCGTCCTTTATTCTCTTCAAAACTGTATTTATGTTTTTTAATATCTTTCAATTCTTGCAACTTTTTTTTAATTTTTAATCTATGCTTTTATTTTGTTAACTTCTACTATATTATTAATTTGTAGATAACTCATCCTCTTCATCAGTTTTTTTAAACTGTATGCTTTTATTTTTGGGTGGTTGGAGTTGGAGTAGCTGCTGGAGGTCATCAGAGTTCGCAATATCCGAATGTTATCGTAGAGAAGCTGAGAAGGCTTGGCGTCCGCGTTGCATTGGAATATTCCAACTCAAAAATGGTCTGCGTCCACCAAAACGGCGAGATAGAGAGAGGCAACAGTGATGTAAAATGTAGAGAGGATGGGAAGAAGTTTCACAGATGGAAAACGAACTAAACTAAGACTATATTTCGACACGTTTTTTAAGTAGAGAAAATGGCAACGATTAGACGCCGCAATCCGCGCTCGCAACGCAGTCGAAAGGGACTGATAAAGTACGCTCGCGACGAGACTTCCCAAGGTGGCGAGGATGGCATCCTCGAAAAAATATTTGAGCTCATACCAATGCATGCGGAATCAAGTAATGACTGTGGGGTTACGCGGGTGGCGAGATTCTGTGTTGATATTGGTGCATGGGATGGTAAGCATTTAAGTAATACTTACAACCTTCTTTGCAATCCTGAAAGTGAAGGTGGGAGTTCGGAAAAATGGAAAGGTCTATTGATCGAAGCTAATACTGAAAGATTCGAGGAGTTGGAACGTTTGCACAGGCCCTTTCAAAATATATGCTTACGGCATTGTGTGTCTTGTCTTGAGGATCTTGGAAATGAAGAGGAGACGATGACTTGGTCCAACTCATTGCCCAGTATATTACATCGAGAAAAGAAGCGTATACTATCTTGCATGTACGAAGAGGATTTTACCAGTGACTACGTTCCAATCATTGATTTTCTTTGCATTGATGTTGATGGCACCGATTATTGGTTGCTGAAGGATGCATTAATAATGTTCCATGAGGGATCCATTGATATATATGTAATTTGCTGCGAATTCAACCCAACTATGCCTGACGATTTAATCTATATCCAGGAACGGAGCGACTCAGTTAGACATGGTTCTTCTTTATCAGCATTATGCGAATTGGCTTATCATTATGGCTTTGTTCTTGTAGGTGCGTTGTTGATATTTTCGATCCTACATTGACAATTTCCTGTTTTCATTTTTTACACAAATGTAAAATAAATAGAAACAACCCTTTACAATGCGTTTTTTGTCAAGAAATCATTATTCCATTATTTGCAATATGCTGTTCCAATTAATGACACTTCAATTGAAGCATTGCACGAAAGCTCGATGTGTACAAACCTGTATCAGCTTTATGATGGGACTGTAAAGCTCTCCGGTTGCAAACGTTTATTGTGGCATAGGTTACCAATTGACGAAAAGAAAGTTCAGGTAGGTGCAGATTTTGGGTGTCGTGTGGGTTGCAGTTTAATTTTTATCTTTATCTGCTATGTTCTTTAGATGTTGCCAGAGAGTGACAGAATCTATCCCTTCGCTCCTCCAGATTCTTCTTTTTCCAATACGATTGTAAACTTGAATGCGCATTTCACCGAAGGTCCTGAAGTGGATAAAGTACAGAGCCGTAAAAAGCTTCTAAGTCGTCTTCGTCGAGACGGTTTCGCTCTTATTAATGGAACGAATGTGTCACCTATTGTTTGCAAACAAGCACTGCAAGCCACAAATATGTTCTTTAACGAAGCTCCAGAAGCAGTTCGAAGATCATGTTTGGCTAAGGATAGAGCGCGTCGTGGCTATAGGTACGCGACTAGTTATTGATTACATAAATAGACGACGCCAGTAAACAAGGAGCTTACATTTTTTCTTTTAAAGCCCACTCAACACTGAAAATTTTGCGAATTTGGTTGGCGATAAAGCACCAAATGATTTGGTAAAGAAATTTCGAATAGGATCTACAACAACATGTGATCAGGAAGCTTCCCCTTTACTTAGTAACAATATATGGTATGTGTTACTCTTTTGTAGGTTTTTATGATTTACCGTATAAATCTAACGATGTCTAAGGCCTGATGAGGAAAACTGGGATCAAATCAGCGCTTCTTTCTTTAAAGACTCTATAGAAACTTATTATTCTAATATATGCAAGATTAGCCACACGGTTGTGGACATAATAAGAGAAGCTCTTCAGGACTGCATGGGACCAGAAGAAAGCTTGGAAGCACTGTCTGTTCATTCTGAGGCACATTCTAGCATACTTACCTTATTAGGCTATACAAAAGGCAAAAGGCACAACAAGCAAGGAAAGACGTATCGTCCACTAGTTGCGCCTCATACTGATGTGGGTGTAGTGACAGTACTTTTGTTCGACCAAGGAGACTGTGCTCGACTACAACGGTGTTCTCCGAAAACGATAATTTCATCTAGGCAAGAGGCTAATTGGGTTGATGTGGTATTGCCTTCGAAAAATTTATCTATTCCTGATGATCCAATTTTTGTAATAAACATTGGAGATTGCTTATCTGAAATGGTAGGTGAACCGTCTGAAATTTTTAACGACTTCTCCATTCTAACTTGAATTTTCTTGATAGAGTCAAAATCTTCTGCCTTCAACTTTGCACCGAGTCCAACCGATGCCTGGTTCCGTCCCACGAAACTGTCTTGCGCTGTTTGTAGGTTTGAACCCAACAACGAATTTATTGCTGTGTGACGAACAGAATAATCAAATCAGAATCACATATGAAGATTGGAGGAAAGAACGCATCAAGAGATCGATGATAGGAGGGGAGCACAAGTATCCTTCTATCGGCAAAAAGAAAACCTAGCCTAGCTTTAAAGATCCATCTTGTACAATTAAGTAACTTGTGAGCTATTATTGTGGTTCGACATTTTCGTATCCAGCATGCTACGAAAAGTGAAATTGTGCTGCTTTATTTTAAATAATATAATATTCTTCGCGTTTATGGAATATATCGAGACTAGCTCTATACCTAATCCAACGTTCACTCTTCACCACCCCGTGACCAAACAGAAGTGACTTTCAGATGCTTCAGTATATCCGCTTCTCGGGAAATTGCACAACAGCATAAAGGTAAAGTTGGCATATCCTTCTCCTGATTTCTCAAAATATCCATCTTCGAATAACGATGATCTCGACAAATGTAACCATTCAAAACTTAAAGTTTGCTCTCAATCGACGGAAATTTGGAATACATGCCGGAAATTTCGGTTTCATACCTATCTTTCAACTGTGGTCTTTTGAGTTTAAAGGTGGGAGTCACTAAACCGTTTACGTCGCTAAAAGGTTCGTGTTCTATATAAATATCTCGTACGGTCTCAAATCCGTGAAGGCCATTCTTCTTAGAACATGCCTTAATTTGTCCAAGAATTTCTGTCTTCAAGCTTGGATCACGACATGATTCGATAAAGTTAGACTTTTGAATGCCCTTCTTTGCAATCCATTGCATAACGACTTCCTCATCTGGGACAACAACAGCGACAAGAAAGCTTTGATAAGAGTCTCCATAAACAAAAACCTGACCAATATGGGGAACCTGTATGAGTACATTTTCGATTTTCTCCGCGGCAACATACTCTCCTGAAAAAGTCAAAAATTACAAATCAAAAAAGGAAAATAATGCGACGATGAGTGAAAATTGCTCCGCAGTCATACCTTGGGCCAACTTGAATATGTTTTTGCGTCTATCAATAATGGCAAGGCATCCGTCCGGTGTCCAAAGACCAATGTCTCCGCTGTGTAACCAACCATCCTCGTCAATCGCTTCCCGGGTCTTTGCGTCTTCTTTGTAGTAACCTTTGAAGACGTTCGGTCCACGAATTAGTATTTCACCTCTGCCGCAACAGGGATCACTACGGTGTTGAGAGTCTGTATTGAGATATCCCATTTCCGGAACGTCCTCCAACACAATTTCGACACAACTAACGGGACCTCCGACGTGTCCGACGGTAGCCATATCGTCAGGACTTGAAATAGTTGCTGCCGCAGTACCCTCCGTCTGGCCATACCCTTCTACAACCGGTACGCCCAGAACGCAACGCCAGAAATTCATAACTGATGAACTCAACGGGGCCGATCCACTTATCATGAAACGAAGGCAATCCATACCCAGACCTTTTTTGATTTTTTTGAACAAAATAGCGTCATAGAGTCCATGATGCAATCGCCCTTCAGCAAGACCATGAGTTTTGGCAATAAGTCCTGCATCGAAAATCTTTTTCTTAAGCCCCCCTGCTGCACTGATCCCCGCATTAATCTTGTCGTAGATCTTATTCAATACTCTGGGAGCAACTGGCAAAAGCGTCGGTCGAAGAGCTTGAATATCTTCAATAAGCAAAAGCGGATCTCCACGCGAAAAACCAACGCTTGCTCCAGCCTTGAGCATGCCACTCAAAACAACCCTTTCAAAGATATGTGGAAGTGGTAAATAGGACAAATGCCGATCCTCTGGAAAGACTTCCAATGCCGCTTCTGAAGTACCAGCGATCGTCGTAACCATATTAGTATGAGTAATTAATGCCCCCTTGGGGTTACCAGTTGTTCCAGATGTATAACAAAACGTTGCAACATCAGACCCAGTGGGTGGTCTATGCTTATGCCCCTCCGTCGCAATGTGTTGTGCCCCTATCGCTTCCACTTTCGCATAGGACACAACATACAAACCAGCTTCTTCCGCTAACTTTGCCGCCGACGATACTACACCATCCACAAGCACAACCGCTTTAAACCTAGGACACTTCCCACTCGCCTTGGCCTCACACAACCTCGACAACTCCTTCCGCGTACACACCACACACGCCAGCCCCGTATGCGCCAGAACATACTGCACCGTATCCGGTCCCAGCGTATCATACAACGGGACAGTCGCAGCCGAAAGACAATACGCCGCATGCTCCGCCAACACCCACTCCATACAATTCTTCATGTACAAACCAAGCAGCCACATCCCATCCTCATTCGCGACCAACAGATCCATATACTCCAGTCCAGCCGCGAAGGAATCCACACGAGCCACACATTCCGTGTAACTTGTATACACGTACGGGGTAGCGTGTCCTGTAGAACTCATGGCTCGACGGCCAAGGCAGGGTCCCAGTGGACTCACGTCTCGTCCTCTGCGTAGGCATTCGTACAGGGTGAGGCATCCGGATGTGCCGAGCATCGGTGTGGCATCGGGGTTGGCGTGACGGCGGATGTTGCCGCGGTTGGAGCGGGATGTGTTGGGGATTTCACGGCTGTATAGATGACCGTATGGGTTGGTTGGGTACTCGTCGGATGTCATGGTGTTGGTGTTGGTGTTGGTGTTGGTGTTGGGATGTATTTGTATTTGTGTATTTGTGTATGTCTTTATGGTATGGGACATGGGACATGGGACATGGTTCGTTTTTCGTTCGTATTTCGTATCTGTCCTGCACAGAAAAAATCTTTTGTGTGCCAAACTTGGCTAAATAACTATTAACCGTTATGTAAATAGAAGGTCGGCGGACGGACAAACAGGCAGACAGGCGGTCAAGTTCTGGGTGGTGGTGGTGTGTGTGTGTGTGCGTGTTGTGTGTTGAGTGTTGAGTGTTGAGGCGGGGGCGAAATTTCCAGTGGTGAACGGCGGCAATCTCTGCCACAGGAATTATTTCCGGTCCTGGAACCGCTGTTGAGATACACTGTTTTCTCTCTTTTGGCTCATCGTCGACCAACGAAGGTATTGAATAGTGCATCGAACTACCGGTAGTTCTGGTCATTGGCAGGAGATTGATAGAGGGATTTCATTCGGTAGCAGAAACAGTGAGAGAAAGGTCAATAAGACGACTAACGAGGAGGGATATTTAGAAATATATATACATTTACACTGGTTTGACGTACCTCGTATTCGATCATTACAATGCAGCCATTAAGCGATGTCTATCCAGTAAACAGCGTTGTTTCCATGACGCTCGTTACGGACGAAGTAGTGGAAGGTAAGCGAAAAAGTGCAAAAGGAAGAATTTATTTGTTTGTATGTCATTTTTTCACTGGTTTTGTGATCAATTGATATCAAATCATCAGGCACTGTCTACGCTACCGACGATTTTTCAAAGAGTATTATACTGAGAGTCCCGTTGAAACATACAGTTCTCAGTAGCGAAGTAAGGGTCATTAATTCCGCAGGAGTTTCTACAGTGAAGATTGTGAAAATGCCTGATGTCGGAGAAGGGGCAGACGACGATCTCAATGCTCCACTTCCGGCCATTTCTAAAAAGAGCTTGGAAGAAAGAGAAAAGAGGGCAATTCGTTTGGCAGAGGAGAGTTTTGGTCACATCAACGAAAAGGTTTGTTTTCTTGTTTTTGTCGACAAATTTATGATATATTGACGCAAATCTTTTTCACACTCTGTATCTGTATATAGGCGTCGCCAGCTGGGCAGGCAATTTTTGATCGATTGGTCAAAGCTTGTAACGATGTTGTTTGGAAAGGTGATAGGATTGTTGTGCTTAATCAGGTTCGAGTTGAACCTCCCTATGGAATTAATGACTGCTCTTTGATTACCACAGGAAATCTCAATGAGGGAAGTCTAGAGCGCGTGAAGAAGGTAGTAGCAGGTTAATGTAAATTTCTTCAATAATAGAAGGTGTCTTCATAAGATTTATAGTCTTTTACTTGCAGGTACTCTTTGCAAGGAGAAGTAATCTAGTTGAAAGGGGAAGTGCTTATTGCATGCACGAATAAAGGTTTAGATTCCCTCTACATCCTCCATGAAGTACGTTACCATTTAATATTTTCAGCACTCTTAGCCCGCGAAGAGTTGAAAAATTACAGTAATTAATATTGAATAACTCTCAATGCAGTGCGATATTCATAATTTTACTTATCGATTAAAGACTGACGAAATAATTTGATGCCTTCTTGCCATGAGCTTTTGGCAGCTTTATCATTATAACCAAAGGAAGGGCTTGGATTCAGATCCTGCGCTGGGTTTGTAAATCCATGCAAAGTGTTTTCGTAACTTACGAGAGTCGTCTTTACCCCAACCAATGCTAAAGAATTGCGACACGCTTCTAGATCATCATTTGATACGAAGGGGTCTTCAGCACCATTACAAAGAAGAACTTCCAATTCATTTATTCTCTGCCCTTGAGCAGCTATCGTTTCTCGATTTTCTTCAAGCTGGGCCTCATCTAAACCACCATTATCAACAACCCCATGGAATGAAACAGCACACCTGACCCCATTTAAATTCATCCTCGCGAGCTCAGAAACAGCTCGGCCACCTAAGCACCATCCCATTGCACCAATTTTCTGAGGATCGACATTATGTGTGCCTTTCAATGCTTTTATTGCAGCTTCAATTCTTTGTTGGAGAATAGTTCGACGCCATATACCATCCTTCCCTTTCAGTATTTTATCCATCATAACTTTCCTCTTAGGTCCATACTTCTTAGGATCCCATGACTCTCCATCACTATCCGAAACAAGGTCCGCTATTAAAACACTGCAATTATACGGCAAAGAAGAAATAAGCGCATCTGCTTTCCACCTCATAAATATATCATTTGGACCAGCCCCAGTATGGAAGAGGACGATTCCTGGAACTTTTGACTCTTGCGCATTTGCAGGGTTTTGAATTAGGTTACCATATAGTGGCATCTTAAGAAATTCAGCTACTTCATCATTGATACTATCATAATGCCCCTCGTCCACCTCGTCACAATAGTAAATAAGGGGTGTGGATTTCAGAAAAACATGATCCTGACCAAATGGAAAGTCCCGAATTTCGGCCTTCCATATCATTTGCACCTCCCTCGCAAATCCTTCATCTTTTGCCAACCGACTTGGCTTCGATACAATCACCTTAGGGTCTACTTCAATAAGATCTCTCAATGTAATCGCTTCGCCTACGCGAAGTTTGCGAGCTTTGCTTTTGGACGACGACATATCCCGTGATGATGCAAAACTTACTGCTACATCCAGGCTAACAAGAAACACAAGACAACGGAAGTAAATCATTACAGGTATAATAATCTAAAAACGCTTATTCTAAAGGCGATTTATTGAAATTATGTAGTCATCCTATGCATAATAGGACGAATTATTTCCATTTTACATGTCAAAGTCAAAATACAAAAATCATTGATTGATATGGAGAGATAATTTTAGAAAAGGAGACAGTTGACAGTGCGAACCAGAGATGACTAAAATAGTAAAAATCAGGTGTGACTATTACCCGGTAATGTTTTTAACATACCGGTACATGTCAACCCTTTCCTGACCGACCCACATTTGGGGGAATTGACCTAAAATCACCAATATTCAACCAACATATCACCGTAATCCAAATTGAGACGCTCACATCTGAACCGAGCATTTGATAATTTTTTTCAGAGAGTCTAGATTTCTAGATGTACGAGTACGAGAGTATCATTGCACCTGTACGAGTACGAGTACGTAGATTCATAACTGCCTAACACAGAACGGCCGCAGCCCCCATTTGTGTAAATCACAATGTCATATAAGACTTTCAGCAATGGATGTCTTGGCTCCCACATCGATGAAGAACGCAGCGAAATGCGATACGTAATGCGAATAGCAAGACTTCGTGAATCATCAAAATTTTGAACGCACATTGCACTTCAGGCTCTTGCCGGGAGTATGCTTCTTTGAGTATCCGCAAACCCCCTTCGTCTGCTCATGCATGTTAACATGAATTTTGGATACGGTTTGTTAATGTTGTTGTCATTCGTTGACTGCGATGAAGCATATAAGATTGTGCCGCGTGTATTCTATCGCTGTTGAATTGTTTATGGTTTTGACATCCCAAATGCTATATATCTCTATAGATTATTAATCTCTATGTCTAACAGTCAATCATATTACTCCATTACATTTGTGCGATTTACATGTGTTCAAATCCAAATCTACCATCTACCTCCCACCTCCAACCTCCAATTCCACATCTACCTCCAATTCCACATCTACCTCCAATCACACAG
>Ga0209092_10003015_pt1 | contig 15001 bp, 8 predicted proteins | sample FraStrMetagenome_FD_187446 | JGI IMG/M metagenome (GOLD analysis project Ga0209092, IMG submission 187446) | Marine eukaryotic phytoplankton communities from Arctic Ocean - Fram Strait ARC3M Metagenome (SPAdes) (version 2) | ecosystem: Environmental > Aquatic > Marine > Oceanic | place: Fram...
GATTGTAGATGAAGCAGAAGATTGATACGTACACCTAAATTACTTAAAAATATTTTTAATTCAAAAATGATATTAATTAGCATACGTGCATATAACAAACGATCCATGAAATCAAAACATAAGACACGATGCACAAACAACAAGAACGTGCATCAACACTTCAACTCAATTGCAAAGGAATATTCGGATATTCCACATATACAATCGCAGAAACGTACGTCGAAAATCGAATATAAAACAGAAGACAAGCAACGAGGAAAGGGCTGAAATAATTTGTCTATCAAAATAATCACCACGACATGTACACGCTGAGACGGGAGTTTTTTACCAAGACGAATGGTTTTCTCTCTTTCTTTTCTTTTTTGACTTTTTTGGACGTTTTTTTTGGCTTTTAAGGATTTTTTTGGTTTTTTTGATTTTGGACTTTTTCTTTTTTTTCTTTTTTCTTTTTTCTTTTTTCTTTTTTCTTTTTAATTTTTATCTTTTGGTCTAAATCGGATTCAAGTTTTGTGAGAAGCCCGCTCGTTGAGTCCCCTGATGGTATTCTTGAAATACGTACGGGACGCTTCACTATTTCTCCGGAGGTACTATACCGTAGAGAGGAGGAAATCTTAGTGTGAACGTGAAGGCTGGTTATCCACCACAGTGTGATTCCCAAGTAACACGTGTATAAATATAGCATACTATACCATACTATACTTACTATACAAATTATAGTCAGTAAAATATAAACTATGTGTACGTTATGACCCCTATTATTATTCTTTACGAAATTAATAATTAACCTCCTAAGAGAGACTGTGGAATATTTGAATTTGTACGTGACATAACGACTATATTTCATTTCCCACTACGTACATCATACTACAGTGAGTTAATGAGCTGCTGTTAAATCAGCAAAAACATAAATTGAATTCTGCTTAAATCAACGGTCTATTCTAGTTATTTTTAAATCTGAATTTGATCACTTTTTCTACAAATGTCAATAGCAGTACTTATCACTACTGTATCTTGGAAGGAAAGGAAGAAGAACATATACCTATGTATTAGAACTTATTGAGCATAGAATTATTGAAAAAAATGCTTCGGGGATTGCACAAATTGTGTGATAAGGGTTACTGGGAGGACGTTTCTACAAGTTTAGGTACAAAAACTGGACGAGAGAATGCTCAAGAAAAGGGGGGCTGGGGAGACTGGAGTCCTCTTCACCTTGCTTGTAAAAGGAACCCTCCTCAAGAAATTATTTTGTCTCTTGTTGAGGCAGCTCCAAAAATGATAGAATGCTGTGACATGTATCAACGATTTCCAATTCATCATGCAGCTGAGTGGGGAGCCAGCTTAGATGCAATTAATATATTATGTGCAGCAAAGCCCAAAACACTAATGGCCGTTGATATTGATGGTAAATCCCCACTCCACTTGACTCTAACAGGATGTAGCAGGATAGCTCAGCAGAAACGGTGCCCGCCGTCTGTTGGCGAAATTCAAAAGCTATCAAGTGAAAAAGAAGTACTTAAGATAGCAGACAAACAGGGCAATTTACCTATACATTTGGCCTGTAAATCCTTAGGTTTCGTATCGCTAGATTCCTTGAAGATATTAGTCAAAGGTAATAAAGAAGGTCTTGAACATCGAAATTCAAATGGTGACTTACCAATACATTTGGTGTTAACGCAAAAAATGCAAGCGCATTTATCATTAGATGTTTTAAAGATACTTCTTGGCAACGGCAATGTTGCACAAATTAAAAACCATGAAGGAAAGTTACCTCTTCACATAGCATGTGCTATAAATGCAAATTTCGATGTCCTCGACACGTTACTTTTACAAAATAATTTCGGGGCGTCAACAAAAGATCTGAGTGGAAAATATCCTATTGAAATACTTGAACAGCATCGATCAACTTTGAAAGCGAATGATGAATTTGAAGAGCTAAACTATAAAAGTGATCTATTGTTTGCTCACTTTCCTGATATTCTTCCACATCGAAGGGATCCTAAGAGATTACAGCGTCTTGAAGGATTGATTGCATTCGAGGCCAAGAACAGTTCATCATTAAGCGATGTAGGTGCTATGTTTTGGTCATGGTTATGTACTTTTCGAAACACGGATTGTGATGAAGTATATACTGCATCCATCAATCGAATCGTAGAAGAGTGTAAATATGATGGAAATGCAATAAAAATGCTTTTAAATACCAAAACATCAGAAGGTATACGTATTCGAGAATGTCTTAATTCAGCAAGAGGGGCAGTCCTGCATCCCTACATGAGGTTTTTGGGAAAATATAGTATCGAAAAAGGATCAACAATTTTTCATGAAGGACGCACTAGTGCGTTGATTGCTCTAGACGATATAACAGACAGTTCAAATAAAAAGACAAGAGAAGTGATTTTGCACTTTGAATCTAACAAGAACAAATTCCTTCGTAGAAATTTGCTTCATGAAACATTAACGAAAGGAAATGAGAGATTTTCAATAAATCATTTTGTGCCTCAATTACTTCAAACATATGATGCTGATCGCGTTGGAACTATTCACGAAGAAGCTTGGGATAAAGAATTTTGCTCACAATTGAATTCCCAAGAGCATTTACCAAAAAGTGTACAAAACTACAGATATGCCACAGCAATGATTAAAGGTGAATCTTCTTTAGATTACAAAGTATGGCACCATAAGTTATCTGTTAAAGAAAACATTAATATGGCATACAAAATTGCCAACGCTCTTGACCACGTCCATGAGAGAAGTAAGTTTTTACAATAATAAAAACACTATCTTTTCTCCTGTCAAAAAGATCCTCATATGCTGAATTTTTTCTTCAATTTTAGAAATTTCATATAGCAATCTTGAGTTGAGGAACATACTCCTTTTGAAAAACAATGATGTTTCATTTATTGATTTTGGGTGTGCCAGCATCTTTTCAAGGGAGTACATGCTTGGTTCACATATGGACATAAAACGGAGTCATTTGTCACCAGAATTAATAGCACGTCTCAATCCAAATGAGCACAAGCGATATTTGAAATATTGGAAGAAAGTGGTAGATTATGCAACTTTATATGATTTATTTTATGATGATGAAATATTAAACATCAAAAAAATTGTCAACTCGTTTGTAGGCTTTAACTCGAATGTCTCTTTTCAAACATATTGGGAAAATGTGAGATTTTATAGGAACCTTTGGCACGAAATTGAACCTGACAAATCATTATCAGAAAGCTGTTTTGGCGAAATGTGGTACTATGTACCCAAATGTTATATTGCTATGCAAAACTCAACTTTACCCTTTAATAAAGGCTCGCTACCCTATGATCTGATTCCAAGTTCACCTTTGCCAGATATTTTTCAATATGGCATATTGCTCTTAGATTTATTTGATCGTGGAAAGCCAAGGTGCAATAGAAATTGGAGTATAAAATGTCGTTTCCATGAGAATTGTGTTGATTTCAACCGATTACATGATCCTCTTTTGAGAAATTTGTGTGGTTTACTACTATCCAATGTAAAAAAAAGGCCGAACAATATGCACGAGGTCTTGCTACACCCATTTTTTAAGAATTGGGGGACAGAAAGGTTAAAAGACAGGCAAGCAATAACGCGTGAGGAATTCTTTTTAACTAAAGAAAAATGTTTGAAAGAGCAAATAAAGAATCAATTGATTGCTCGAACGATTCCTGCGCCATCGATTATCTCAATCGCTACACAGATGAAAATCAAGCAATGCACATCTAGTCAATGGAAGAAAATTCTCCCGAACGATAGGAAATGGGAATTCATCTTCCCAACCAGTTTTTTTATTCTACCTTATGAGACATTAATCCATGATCAATCTTCCCAAGTAACAGCTCTGAATACAAATCTTTTGAATCAATATGGAAATTATCTAGCTCAAGTGACCCATTTATGTGCACTAACTAGTGTTATTGAAAGTTGTGAAGCTGGTTTTGTAGAAAAAGAAGATACGTTGGTCAAGTTTACTACCCACATAAAGAATCATCGAATGATAGCCGCAAATTTTGTATGCCTCTGTGAAAAGATCACTCTCCAAGTTTCTTTCGCTTGCAATATTCTCGCCGAAAGCCTATCCCCCTTTGTGGATAATCCCCATATTCAAGCAGAAGTACTAGTCATGCAAGAGATACGTGAATACGTGGATTTGAAGAAATGCAAAGAAATCACTAAAAAGGTTGAAGAACTGCAAGGTGCATTTTCAAAAATAATAAATGGTGTAGTGACAAACCCTGATGCTAGAGCAAAGGAGATAATTTACGAGCAAGTAGAGCCAATGTCAGACACCTCATTCAAAGAGATGGTTGTCAAAAATCAAGCTGTTGTTGAAGCATCATTAATAAATTTGATCAAGAAATTCTCAGAAAACCCCAAAATCGCATCCAAGACCTTATTGCGCGAAAAAATTCACAACTTGCTAAAACTATTCAATCAAAAAGGATACTTCTATTTTGTTGATGAACTTGATGGCACGGCTGTAGTTTCAACGGATGATTCGTTTCCAATCGAAATCGATTTGGAAACAGTACGTTCTTTGTTACCATCAATGCTGTTAGTAATCAATTCAGTCTGTTCTGCAGATGCTTGTAATGGTTTACCAAAACTCTTAGGTTTGAAAACTGAAGAGTCAGATTTGAGTAGCAGTGATATTTTGAATGGTATTCAGCACATTTTATTGCAGGAGGATAGACCGACTCAGTTACTTGTATTCAAAAGTGCCCTATGTAACCAGATTGGATTATCATATGAGTCAGCTAATATAGAATTGCAAAGTTTAAAGCACTTTAAAATATTGAGAGATTTCATCATGAGGGAGGATCCATATTCTGGATTTGCAGGCTTGATGAGACTTAAGACAGCCGATAATTCGATAGTGTGGACATCATTTGCCAAAGCCAAAAAAGCAGAAAGAGATGGCTATAACGAAATCTGTTCTCAAATAAAATTAAGATCAAAGTACTTACTGCAGCCATCAACAGAAAAAAATACTGTCGAAGTGAATACGAATTCTTTCAAACGACTTTCATCTTGTTTTGATAATGTAAAGATAAATCAAAAGAGCCCTAAATTACGAAAGATGCTTCATGAAAAATCAGTGATTGAACAAAAACTCGAAGAAACTTCTCTCACTTATGAGAATGCAAATACAAAAAAAAGCACGATTGAAAACTATCAAAATTCGACTATTGAATTTACAAGGAATGATGACCACACGTCGAAAGAAAATAAGCCACCAATTACTGAAGAATCCAGCAATGAATGCCATATCGAAAAAGAATCCTCATTCATATATAAGCAAGTAGATGAAGAGCCTCCTGCAATTACTATGAGAAAGTACTTTTCAAATAAAGATTATAAGGACCCAAAAAGGAGACGATGGGAGAACGCGATATCAAAGTTAGCTAAAAAGACGAAATCTTCCCCAGCGCGTACTCGTTTTCAAAAGCCGCTTACTCCTAATATCAATCATGTCAATTTAGAAACTGCTGTTCACGACAAGGCATTTCCTCAAGATTCGAGCAATCGTCATATCCAAGAATATGAGATATCCAAGACGATTGATCTATCCTCTAAACCCATGTCTTATTTTGAATCTAAATTTGAGTCTCTTGTATCTACTGACCTGGAGAAGCCTGGTCTGGACACAAATAATCCTACAAATACAAGTTCAGTTTCAACTCGTTCTCAATATCGACTCGGTCTTTCACGACATAATAGGCTATGAATGTGAATGGATAGAAGCAACACTACAACACATGATTATAAATTTATTGTAAGGCTTATAAATCGTAAGAGAAAAGTAAAGAAGAAGTTTTGAAAAGTTTACATTCCCAATTGAACCTGCGCACCATATAACTCAATTGGTAACTCTAATTTGTCACTTAGCAGCTCCATATGAAGCTGCTCCTTTGATTCAAAATCTTCTTGTATTCCTTCTCCATCGTTACTCAAGGAGATATTTCCTGAATTGGATAGCATTAGAGAAGTTAGAAAAAGACGACAAACTTCATGAGGCTCACTATTTGCAGTAATAGATCTAAAATCAACAGTTTTGTTAGGTTCCTCTTTTTGTCGCTGTTTTTACAGAAAGAAATCTTCAGATTAGGAATGTGAAATCAAGATTTTTTAGCAAAGTTCTGTTTGAGCAACTTACCATTTCCTTTTTCAAATCATCCTTTCTTCTCTTTTTGTGTCTTTTGACTATGATATCTTCTTTCATCGCCTCGAGGATGCGCTCCCCGTAGTAATGAACATCAAATTCTGTTCTAGTTTGTTCTTCTTCCAGAATTGGGATAATCTTTGTTTGCCATTTGTCAATCCTTTGAGACAAATTCGAATTGATTGCATACCTTTCAGATCCACATGCAAAAGACTTTATATGTGCTCGACAGAGCTCTTCAAATTCATCATGATCGACAAAGCCTAAAATTTAATTGAATGTGACCAAAACACAAGGGTTTGTAAAACGTTGAATCAAATAGACGCAATTACTTTCATTATTATATGCTCACCATCCAAATTGCCATCTTCACCAAAACCAAAAATGGATTGAACATTCCCATCATCGGATTTCTCATCATCTTGATCAGGCAATTCATCATTGTATTCATATCCGAAATAAAGATTATCGTGAAAATCTAAATTATCAGCTACATGATTTTCTTGCTCAGTTTCTGGAATAGTTTTTGAGTTTTTTACATTTCCAATGCTTTTTGAGAAAGTAACGTTGCCATCCTTCACTAAAGTGCTGTTTTGTGATTTTTGTTTCGCATTGATTTTTGCTATATATGCGAATTCATTTCCAAAAACAAGGCCCTGAAGTGGAATGGTTTCTTTTCTAAGAGTAATATTCTCATCAACAAAAGACATCGCTTGATCATGTTTTTCATTTTCAGAAGCATTGCTATGGACACCCTTGTCCACTTTGCATTTGTCGATAATCGATGTAAAAGTACTGACAGCATAAACCTTTCCTGCAGTATCACTTATGTCTGTATTTGTGCTAGAATCTCTTTTGTTTGGAAAGACCCGACGAAGATGAGAAGATTTTGTTCTAGCTCCTGTAACGCATTCAGACGGAGGTTCTACTATTCCAGGCGGAAGCCTATATGTTTTCTTTACTTTCAACGTCTTTGATGAAAAGGTAATTTCTTCAGATAATGGATCTAGGAGTAGCCATGGATCGGGACCGATTGGGGTATCAATAGACTTTAATTCTATATGACACGGTGTAGACTCGGTTTTTTCTATCTTGCTTCTATAGTCGGAATTGAGTTGAAAGCTTATACCATCGTTTATGCTGCCATCACATTCTCCGTAATTATGAGCTTCGCTATTAAAACAATCTTCTATTTCATTGTTGCATTCAAAATCTAATTCTTCCTTTTTAACATCATCACGGATAGGTGCTTTGTCGTTTTTGTCCTCGAGATCATGATCTGTGCTTTGGAAATCATCCTGTTGCACTTCTAAGTGAGTTTGACTGTCGTACATCAATGTACCAGGAATTAAGAATGCACCTGTGTCACTGATAACGCATTTACCTCCTAATAGCCTCAGTGTTCCACTAGATCCCCCATTGTTGTTCTCGTACTCTCCGTCAATCATTTCTGTTATCAAACTTCGCAATAATATTTTGTTTCCAGAAGATTTATTCATATGGACAATATTTTCTTCACTTGGTGCTGTATAGGCGCTTCTTTCTAGACCTGTTATAGAAAGTCCCCCCAAAGAGAGGCGAGTATAATCATTTTGCACAAGAGCAGTATCTGAATCGTTTATGTTAGAAGGTAATGTCTCCGAGTAATTAACAAGACGGTAAATATCTTTATTCTTGTCCAAATTAATTTTATGCAGTTGATCCCCTCTGAAAGTAGGTAATACATCGTCTAAAAGCAAAAAATCTAACTCGGGGTCAAAAGTCTCAAATCTGTCCATTATTTGTTGATTCTCTGTTAAAATCCTTTGCTTTGCTTTCCTACGAGTATCTGCAGCTGTCGAAACTTGTAATTCAGATAAGGTAGAATAAACAAGAGAATGAAGATATTCCACTTTACGAGAGTAAACACTGGAAGAATTTTGAAGGAGGAGTGCTGCCTGAGTAAAGTTTGTGCTGTTGGAAACAAAAATATCTGTGTCGACATGGTCGGATATTTCTACCAATTCCTTCAGATACTCTTCCAAACTAAGATATTCAAAATAATGAATTAATAAATGCTACAACTCATTTCAAAACAGTAACATCTTAGTGGTTCAACTCACGTACCAGGAAGCTATATCTATGTCCCAGTTACGAGCTAGATCGCGGATAGGAATCAAGGTAGTTAACGCAGCCTCTAGTTTTGCACCCATTAACAAATCAAAGGTTTTCTCAACATCTTTAGTCATTGTCCTACCTTTTGCAGGCGGTATTTCAAAATCTATCATCTCTTGGTAAATTGTTTTTGCGTTTAACTGGGCAAACTCTTTGATAGGACATCAAAGCCAAAATAAAAGCAAATAGAAAATAACTTTGTAACGATTTGAATTTGTGGTGAAAGAGTTGCAATTAAATCTAACTAATTTGAATTTGTAGAAGCCAACGGTTGAATTATTATTTAAGGCGGCAAAAAGTCAAATTTAACGATTGAATTCAAAAAATGAAAAATATTTAGGTTCCAAAGATTATAGTGCCGCTTGTTCCACAATGAACCTAGAGTCATTTCAGTATAGTACCTATATAAGGCATATATTCAAATCCAATCATCTCCCACGACTGGATTTACTATTCTACCAATCATTCGTAAACCACTGCTGTTGTTGGAACAAGATTCATTTAGTGAACAGTGTCATCATATGTACTACATTCTTAGCATAAGAAGTAAAAAAGGAAAAACTCAATTATCGTACAAAATCGAAGCACTTTAAAGAACTTAAGAATCTTTTAATCTATTTTAGCACATTTTATGTCAGAAATAGCACAGAGCTGAGGCTAGTTCTTTTCCAAAAATAATTAGCCAAAAAGGAAGGCTGTGGACCCCCCGAAGGTTCGAGTATTATGCCAGTTGCTGGTAGTAGACATGCAATAAAATAATTTAGTTAAATTCAGTTGAGATATGCATTTTTTTAATTTATTTTTGCATTGCATTGTTGTTTATTCATTGTATTTTATTAATAACCTCTATTGGGGTTCTTAAAATAATATAACCAATAGAGAGAGAGGTATAATACACAACTTTCTATGAATCGCATTTAAAGGAGGTACACTTGCATGATACTGGTTCAAAAGATCAAATGTAAAATGTAAGAATCTTGTCTTAAACTAACTTTGAAAAACTTCGTTCTTCAGAAAATTTTGCCTGGAGGAAACGCACTAGGTATTGGAGAATGATTCTCTCTCAAATGTTGTTATGTTTGGATTCACTTGCAGGTAAATCTTCCACAATTCAAACAAGTCCAGAAAATAGAAAACGAAACAACGAAATTAATTAGTCAAGTTTTGCTTCTTCATGAAACAATACAACATTTTCTGTCGTTTAACATAATTTACAAGTGTTTTAAAGCAGACGGTAACATCGTCTCAATTTGCATAACTCGTCAATAATACTAATATTTTCTTTAATGAAAAATTTGTCTAATATTTCATGATAGATTGAATTGTTGTTTCGCAAGAAAGAGAGCATTCGTTTTAATATGATTCAAGACTCGAAGGATTCAGAGACGTGTATTTTCATGCTTTACTAGGTTTTCATTTCAAGATGAAGAGAGAAACTGTTACAACGAACTTTTTTAAATGAAGATTTTTCCATGTATGATTCAAACAATGAGAAAACTTTCCACATCATGCTGAACGAGCTCCATAATTTTTGGCGGACTTTGACGTTTTCGTTGTTTTGTAGTGTTTTTCAAGGGTTGCATTTTCTAATTTGTGATTCAGCTCATTTAAGTTTACCTTACCTTTCGGTGACTTATTCGCTCCCTCAACATTACATTGTGCCAGATCTTTAGAGGCTGATTCTTCAAAACTTGAGGAATGCAGCTCTGCCTGAGCTTTGGATACCGAAGAAAAAATCATACTTTTTACAACGGAATTTCTTCGTTGATACTTTCGTCTCTTATGAAAAGATTGAGATACTTGATTGGAATTTTGAGTATAGGGAGGAGATTCAGAACATGGAGTCGATGAACTGAGGCTTGCACACAGTCGTTTTTCGCAATATTCTTCACCCATTGTTTTGTTGTTTTCTTATATTTGAAGATTTAAGGAAAATTCTGATGAGATAACAAATAGAACATTCGCATAAGAAGCACATTAACTTGGGCCTCATACATTGCATACCTTTGCCCGCACTGAACTGAAATTGAGTTATTCCTATCTCGACAGTACTTTTAAATATGCAAAAAAAGAACTTTGCTTTTGGTATGTTCGTTTATATTCAAATGTACAAGTTCCACTACATACACTGCTGGCAATCTCCAGGATGTTGGCAAAGGATAAATAAAAAGTAAGAATTCCAATTTGGACACTATCAGATTAGCTTTCTTTCCTACATAAAAAGAAACTATTTTTAATGACCGTTCATAATTTTTAAAGGTCATTATTTCGAACATACTGAGGTTAATTCAATGGTACAGTTTGGTTGAGTGAAAGAAAGAATTTGTTTTGAATGGTACCGTGCGTTATGTTATGTTCTAAGATATTTTTTTAACGAGGTTTCCTACCCTGTACTGCGGCAGACCTGGTACGGCTTCCCTCAATTCCAACCGACTACAGCATTTGTACGTGAGTCCCAAGACCATAATTCTACAGAGAGAGAATCTCAATTAGCATCTCTGTATATAACATAACGTAAAGTTTTGAATTATGGCAATATCCACGTCATACTTTAGATTATTTGACTTAAATATCGGGAAACTTTATTTATTTACCATTCATATTTTTTCTAAAAGAAACATATTTTTAACGTTGACCTTGTATTTTCTAAATTCTCAAATTTTTGTTACTGAATTAATTTTCAAAGGTCATTCTTTTTTTTTCAAAGTAACTACAAGATGTTGAAACGTGATTCTTATGAGAGTTTGATTGAATGGCACTATTGCAGTTAAAAATTAGAAAGTAGACCAAAGTATTCGATGCAATGCAGCAGTCTATTCCGTGGACTTGGGCATGCATACTTTGGATATCCTTAGCGCTATTTGATTTGCCTAAGATAATTCCAAGTTCTTCAAATTCGTGAAAGAATTTTTGTGCAACACGGTATTTATTTTAGAAAATATTCTTGAATGTTTTCTTGTTAGAAAACGCAACAATCGAATAAGCCTTACAACTTTTTACATGTTTTGGTATAGTTTTTCTTTTTGAGGAACTGAGTGTCATGGCGTCAAGCAAATTTGACTGGATTGTGAAGGAGTGTCTTACGGGTGCAGGATACACCGCGACGGTTATGGAGCCTGTGGGGATAGAACGATACACATTCAAATCAGTTCGTGTTCTTGAGAATTTGGACGATTCATATGATTTCTTTTACCACCAAACTACGAATAATCCTGTTCGGATTCACAACTTCACGATTTCAATTACTTCTACTTTATGACACAATTCCTTTATTTACAATCTCAAAATCTTTTTTTGCCGCATGCTGATCCAGCTTTTTCGGGGAATAATTCCTCATCATTTCATCTTCTTCATTTTATGGCATATGCTTCGTTATTTTATGCATATTTGATGGAATCTAGGTTAGCTTCTACAATTGACGCTGATCTCTATAAAACATAAAAAATGAGGCATGAAAATCATCACAAGCAGCACGAAACTCATTCGTGACAGATCATATGGACATAAAGCAATTTATTTCCTTTGTTGGATGAATTTTTCAAATTCAATAGAGTGTTTTAAAAACGAAAAGTAAACCATTCACAGAATTCGTGAAATAAATTTAAATGTGCACATTCGGCATTATCAAGCCACAATATTTTAGTTTGAATTTGAATTTGAAGTATGAGTTTAACTTTAAGTTTGAATCTTAAGTACACAAGTTTAAGATGCTATGAAATGTATTGTATTCCAAAAATTGGATAACGATGGCTATATTTTCTTATTCATCAGGTAGTGAGGATAATGATATCTCTTTGTCATCTAATCCAAAAAAATAAAAACACTTTCACCCTCTTATTACAGCGCTGACAGAAATATCATAATGAATTTCTTCATCAAAACTGCTGAACAAAAAACATGCGATGATACATTCATTTGTTCTTATGAGAGTTCCTTGGGCCAGTTGTTGGGTATCATTTTGCACTCTACTAACCTTTGGTCTAATCCTGATTCCTACTCTCCTGTTATTCCTTCTGCTTCTGCACTAATTTCTGATGGTAACCTTTTGCATTCTTGTTCCTTCTCTGTTGGTCTAGTAAGAAGTGAAGGGGCATACTTGCTTTAGTGGTTGGGTGGTGAACTTACCATACCAGTGGTCAATGATTTGACTACCTCTCTAAGAAACGGAACATTTTAAAAATCAAATAATGTTTGTTAAATGACAATATGATTCCACTAAAATTAAAAGATACATTTTAAGATAAATGAAATCATATCAAAATCAATATGAGTATGGCAAAATATTATTTCCATGACAAAATGTTATTTGGTATATTACAAAATCATTTCCCTGATGTGAGTGTGTTATTCATCTATTTGATCATCTACATTCTTCTTATGCACTGGCATGACAACCAACAAGCAAAATTGAAATGACACAGAACTATTGTATATATGGATAATTAAGGCAATTTCCATTTACCTATAACAATGATTGTAATAATGCATTCAACATACAAATATTTTGCGCAAAGCTCTATAATAATATTTGTTAGAGTTCAAAACTTCTTACAGTTTGTGGTATGTGGTTCCCTCCTGATTAGTCTACTCTTTACCTTTTTTATCTCATTTGCTTACCATATGTGTTACTTCATAGGGTGCTATTGACTAATCTATTTGAGTATATATACTCATCATCTGTCCTGGTATCATACTCACTACAAGAAAAGAACAAACATGCCTGATAAAATTGACTTATGAACTATGTACAACAGATTTTAAAAAAAACGTCTGCTAGGTAATTTTTTTAGTTAGCCATCTATAAATTGTTATAGGAACGAGCAAAAATTTTATATTCTCATATGTTAAATCTAAAAACAAAACTAGATCATGGCAACTGACAGGGTTTCAACATTGACATCAGAGGAAGCAATGTGCTATATGTTACTACATATTAAACAACTCGAAGTTGACAAAACTAAGCTAGAAGAACAAGTCAATGTCCAGAATGGAAAGATTGACCAGTATCTCAAGAATGTTGAGACAACAGAAAAGGATTTTGAGAAAGGCATGCAAGCTAGCATCCAAGCCTGCAAAGAGAGGGATATACTCGTAACTGAATTTAAGAAACTCCAGGAACTTCATACAAAGCAAGTGAAGAAGATTAGAGAAACTTGACATGAGCATGTAACTAAGATTGAAAAATTAGATGATGTCATTGACCATCAATCTGAAAAGTTTTTGGGTCTGGAGTTGCAACTCATTGATAAGGGCAAGGAGATTCAGAAATTGAAACAAGAAAATACCTTGGATTAAGAACGCTCCCACCATCAGGTGAATATTCTGACAATAGAATGAATCAAATTATATTAAAATATCATATCCATTAATATACTAGTTGTATTATATCATACTCTCACTTGTTTTTGAAGCAAACAGAAATAGGTATATATAGAAGATATCAAAAACTTAAATTATATATGAATAGGACAACTGTGTGTGTACCTACAACAAGCATATGGCAATTATTTTGATTGAATATATCAGATATTGCTTCCAATGACCTGGTAAGCACAATCAATTCCAGGATGCATATTCTCAACGTGCTTACTACATGATCTTTAGTTATAGAAAAGAATTGTTTTGTAGATAATATGATATCATAATAGTTGGGACTATGATATTGATAGGACAAACCCATGCATGTTTAGTGAACTAAGAATCCGTGTGATGATTAAAATGTTGTTTTTGCTTTCATGAATATTGATCATTTCATTTCTGGCTTGATATGTATTTGATATGATTTGACTATTTTGTTTATCTTTTCATATGAAGGTTACTAGGTGTAACATAAGGTAGAGATATTAAACATAGCACCGGAATATGATTTTGTAGTTACCATGGTTTAGGGATTATGATTTCAAATCTGTAATATTGTTTTTGGTTATCTAAATTATTACGTGTACTTATGAAATAAATGTTGGTGCCAAAATTTGTTTTCATTACTTCAAAATTAATATTGGTAGACCAACTTTGATTTTGGTATGTAAAATTTAATTTTTATGCATGCTGTAAAATATATTTTTGTTATACAACCGGTTTTGAATTCAAAATATTCTGTTTAGAGAGGTACTGGGGAGGGCATTTGACCAATGCATTTTTTAATTTCCACCATTTGAAGAATTAATTGCATTTGACAGGAGTCTTTAGCTTAAGAAGGGCTAGAGTGTTTTATTGGGACCTCTAATTGTATGGCTCATCAAACTAGACTTAAAATAAGTCATATTGATTATTCTCTGTTGGACAAAGTGGCTTTTTGTGACTCTCCTTGAATGTACAACTTTCTGTACACCATCCTTGGACAAAGTAGTTATTGCACCTTGTTGATCTGACATTATATTTGACTTCTTCCATGCCTCTTGTGTTAGGGACCTAATACATTTGGAGTTTGAACACTTCATCAAGGCTTTGAATGTAGGGATTATTTGCTTGGATAATAAATGGAAATTCTCCTTGGGATCTATCTTCATTATGTATGCTTGATTTCCCATTTCTATTAGTGCAAAACGACTGTACTTTCTTGCTAGGAAGAAAGTTGAATTTCCCTAATCAATGAGCTTCCTGATACCACAACCACAGTCAAATGTTCTGAAAGATGCAAGACTCTCATTTCTACATTCGTTTTCGGGTCTATAA